>MAAC01018272.1_pt1 | contig 26249 bp, 23 predicted proteins | sample 1115981 | NCBI WGS metagenome assembly MAAC01 (sample SAMN04961126, study PRJNA320927) | seawater metagenome | isolation source: sample BD02T64 sea water enriched with oil for 64 days | place: USA:Gulf of Mexico | collected 2013-07-27
CCCTATTGGTCCCCTCGCAATGATAGCTTGTGAACTCCGCCAGGCCCGGAAGGGAGCAACGGTAACTCGTGACTCATGTGCCGGGGTGTGGCTTGTAGGGTCGCCTCCATTAACGCATTCAATTTAGACATCAGCTGTATATCAATTCCCTCCCAGTTCCTCTAAAACCTTACACCCTCCTTAATATGAACCATGCAATGCTTTGTTGGTACATTGAGGTATTAGATCCAGTTCAGAATAACGTGGTTGAATTACGAAAATCATGGCGAATTTGCGTAATGTCCTTTACCCTTGATCTAACGATTACAATGACTAATAAAGCGAATTTCAATCCATGAGTTATCAGGTACTTGCAAGGAAATGGCGACCTAAAACATTTCGTGAAATGGTAGGGCAAACCCATGTTCTAAAGGCGCTTATTAATGCACTGGATCATGATCGGTTACATCATGCATACTTGTTCACGGGCACCCGAGGTGTTGGCAAAACTACGATTGCGAGGATTTTAGCGAAATCGTTGAATTGTGAGACCGGCGTAAGCTCTGAGCCGTGTGGGACTTGTGGCGCGTGCATAGAAATCAATGAGGGGCGCTTTATTGATCTTATTGAGGTGGATGCCGCATCCCGTACCAAGGTGGAAGATACCCGGGAATTGCTGGAAAACGTCCAGTATGCGCCAACGAGAGGTCGCTATAAGGTGTACCTTATCGATGAGGTGCATATGTTATCGGGGCACAGCTTTAACGCCTTATTGAAAACGTTGGAAGAACCGCCTCCCCACGTAAAATTTTTGTTGGCAACAACGGATCCACAAAAACTCCCTATCACTATTCTATCCAGGTGTTTGCAGTTCAGTCTAAAAGCGATGACCCCTGATAAAATTGTTGGGCATTTGCAGCATGTTTTAGCTGAAGAAATGGTGGCGTTTGAAGACCCTGCGCTATGGGCGATTGGTAGAGCAGCAGACGGGAGTATGCGTGATGCTCTGAGTTTAACTGATCAGGCGATAGCGTTTGGTAACGGCAAAGTCATCGAAGGCGATGTCCAGGCAATGCTTGGCAGTATTGATAGGGCATATACGTTTCAGTTGCTTGAAGCCATAGTGTCTGGCGACGCGCCAGGGTTGTTAAATGTGGTAAATACACTGGCAGAACAATCTCCAGATTATAGTGGTGTGTTAGCTGACCTTATTGGTGGTTTGCATAGGGTGGCGGTTGCGCAGGTCGCACCGGATGCTGTAGATAACAGTGATGGAGATCGAGAAAAAATTATCTCCATGGCATCAAAAATAGCGGCAGAAGACGTACAGCTTTATTATCAGACGGCGCTTATTGGCCGAAAAGATCTGCCTTTAGCACCGGATCCTCGCAGCGGCTTTGAAATGGTCTTGCTTAGAATGATGTTGTTCCGTCCTGAAGGTATTCTGCCTCCTAGCAATACTCAAGGTGGGGGGCGAGGGGTAGCAGATACTCCAGGAATGACGGGCGGTGCAAGCGTACCATCACATCAAAGTGGTGGGGCTCAGTATGCAGCATCCAATCCAGGCGCACTGAGCCAGGGAGGGGCGGGGCAGATGACCTCATCCCAACCTGTTAATAACGGATCTCCGGTTATGAGCGCAGTGCAAAGCAGCGGACAAACAAATCGAATGCAGCAGGCACGGGCGGCGCTAGAGGGTAAGGGTGGGAGCCCCGGCTCAGCTGTCACGTCTCCTGCTCAAGCATCCTCTGCACAATCGGCTGTAGCGGTTGCTGCTCATCAGATGCCTGCTCCTATAGAGCAATCTCAGCAACTGGTTGCTAAGCCGGTTGGCTCAAATGTCATTCCGATTAGTGATGCTTCCAAGAAAATCAATACTCCTTCAATGAGCGGACCTTCAGTGGTGGTTAAAGCACCGTCAGTTGGTGGTGTCATGAGTCAGCCTTATGGTGATGTATGGGCTGACCTTTTGGGGGCGTTAACGTTAAACGGTAGTGTGTTAAACTTTGCTAGAAACTGCGGGTTAGAGTCTATGGACGGAAATCAATGGACTCTGTCTTTAGGGCCTCGACACGAATCCCTTTTTAGAACACATCATATCGATGCGCTACAAAAGGCCATAGAAGAGGAAAAATCGGAGCAGATAACACTCACCCTTGAGATTAAGGTTCCTTCTAAAGATACCCCTGATACGTTAGCAGCAAAGCGTCGGGCGAAACGTTTAGAAAATGCTGAAGCATCGTTGCGCAATGATCCATTTGTGACATTTCTGTTTGATGCGTTTAATGGGGTTTTGGATAAAGATTCCATTAAACCGCTTGATTAGTAAGCGGGTGCGTTAACAAACACATAAATTAGTAAATAGACGAATAGGTAGATAGGTAAGCTAATGAAAGAACCGCTTGGCGATTTAATGAAGCAGGCTCAGAAAGTTCAAGAGCAAATGCAAGAAATGCAAGAAGGCTTAGCAACTGCAGAGGTCACAGGAGAGTCTGGGGCAGGTATGGTAACTATTGTAATGAATGGGCGCCATGATGTTAAGCGAGTACAGATTGAAGGCTCATTAATGAAAGAAGATAAAGAGGTACTGGAAGATTTGATTGCTGCAGCAGTTAATGATGCGGTGAGAAAAGTAGAAGAGCATCATAAAGAGAAAATGAGTACAATGACTTCAGGTTTTGCGATGCCTGAAGGGTTTAAAATGCCTTTCTAGCCAGACCCTATTATGATTTTTAGCCCCTTATTAGAACAGTTAATTCAATCTTTAACGGCCCTGCCTGGTGTTGGGCCGAAGTCTGCGCAACGAATGGCGTTACATTTATTGGAGCGCGATAAAGCGGGCGCGTTAAGGATTGCGAATAACCTTGTGTCGGCGGTTGAAAATATCCAGCATTGTGAGCAGTGTAGGATATTTTCAGAAGAACCCCTTTGTACAATTTGTAAGAGTGATATTCGAGACCGCTCAGTTATGTGTGTTGTTGAAGGGCCTGCAGACCTGTTGGCGATAGAGATGTCGGGCTCTTTTAGAGGGCTTTATTTTGTACTGATGGGACATTTGTCGCCGATTGATGGCATTGGGCCGGATGAAATTGGCTCAGATGTGCTGAAGCGCCGCCTGGAAACAGGAGAGGTTGAGGAGTTGGTTCTTGCGACGGGCACTACGGTTGAAGGTGAGGCGACAGCGCATTTTCTGGCGGAGCTTGCTCATCATCAGAATGTTAAGGTTACGCGGATCGCTCACGGAGTCCCCATGGGGGGAGATCTAGAATACGTTGATAGCAATACGCTTCATTTAGCATTTTCCAGCAGGCGGTTGTTAGATTAAATTTGTTGTTTTTGGTTTCTCTTGGTTCGGTGTCTTAGTTGTTAAGCCAGTCGTTTTAAGTAAGCCCTTTTAGGTAACCCCTTTATGCATACCGAATATCAATTTACATGGGTGGATTCCGATGTATTACTGACCGATATGGTCGAGGCTCTGCAAAACGAACCACTGTTGGCTGTGGATACAGAGTTTATGCGAACGGATACGTATTATCCGATTGCTGCCTTAATACAGGTTGCTGGTCCTGACAGTATTTACCTTGTAGACCCACTTGCGCTCAGTACCCTTGAGCCTCTGAGGTGTTTGTTTTACGGCGAGCAGCTTGAGGCTATTGTTTTGCACTCGTGCTCAGAGGACTTGGAAGTATTTAAGACACTATGGCAGGCTGTGCCTACTAAAATTTTTGATACGCAAATTGCTGCAGCACATTTAAATTTAGAGCGCCAACCAAGTTTACAAAAGTTACTCAGCATCTTGTTGGGTGTGGATTTGCCTAAGGATGAGACGCGTTCAAATTGGCTACAAAGGCCATTAACGGATAACCAAAAGCAATATGCCGCGCTTGATGTTGCTTATCTACTGGAAGTCTATAGAACGTTGAATGAAAAGCTCGAGTTGTTGGGCCGGGCCTCATGGGTCGTAGAGGATTGCCAGACGTTAACTGATAAGTATTCGGCGAGCATTGATTTTGATAGTTTGTACCAATCTGTTGGTAGTGGTTGGAAACTGAATGGCCAGCAGCTTGCCGTGTTGAAATCAATTGTGGCTTGGCGTGATCGTACTGCAATTGAAAAAAATCGCCCCAAAGGGCACGTAATTAAAGATGCTACGTTGTTTGAAATAGCTGAGCGCATGCCTAAGACGAGAAGTGCGGTTGCCCTGTGTGAGACGGTTTCTCCTGGTCAGGCTAAACGTTTTGGGGAAGTGTTGTCTGATATGGTGTCGAAGGCGTGTTCTCAGGACGCGGCTTCTTACCCAAAGCTATTAGATAAGCCCTTTAATCGTGCGCACAAAGCTCTTGCTAAACAGATGAAAGAAATAGCAGAGAAAGCAGCTGAAGAGCTTGATATGCCTACAGAAAGGCTCGCGAGTAGAAAGTTGCTAGAACGATATGCTAAGGCTAAATTGAATAATACGCCTATACCTAAAGAGTTATCTGGCTGGCGTTTTGATGTTCTGGTTAAAGAGTTGGATATTGTCTTTCTCGCCTACCAAAAAGACAATGGCTAAGGCGCTGGGTTTTAAGTGTAATTGTAAAAAAGGTTAATAATATGATTATGTGCTCTGTTTTTAAGAGTAGTAAAATGGAAGGCATGTACTTGTACGTACCTAAAACAACCTCTAAGAACACTATGTTCGATGGTGTGCCAGAATTGTTGCTGGAGCGCTTTGGATCGCCGCGCCACGCAATGGATTTGTTGCTTCGAAAAGACAAGCCGTTGGTGGCCGCAGATATTGAAAAAGTGATGTCTGAACTTGAAAGTAAAGGGTTTTATTTGCAGCTGCCCCCCAAAAAAGAAGACTATATGTTAGACCTGTTTACACCGGAAAACTGAGTAATGAAGCCATTTTGGGAGCGCAAACAACTGTCTGAAATGACCCCTAATGAATGGGAGTCCCTATGTGATGGTTGTGCCCTGTGTTGTTTACAAAAACTGGAAGATGAGGATACGGGTGAGGTTTACTATACTCAGTTGGTATGCCACTTGCTTGAGCAGTCGACATGCTCTTGTACAGATTACCCCAATCGAAGTGTAAGGGTTCCAGATTGCGTTAAGTTGGAGCTGAAAGATATACCTGAATTTCACTGGTTGCCTCATAGTTGCGCGTATCGGCGCCTCGCAGAGGGAAGAGGGTTGGAATCTTGGCATCCTTTGGTGTCAGGCCGAAAAGAAAGTGTTTTTGAAGCTGGTGTATCTATTCAAGGGCGTGTAATACCAGATAACCAGGTGGAAGAGGACGATTGGGAAGAGCACATTATCCACTGGGTTGAATGTTAAATTGATAGAAGGGGTAGGTAGTTGATGTTAGTGTCGTCGCCTAGATTCTTTTGAAATGAATATGGAAGCAGAATGCTAACAGAAACAGAATACCTAGTAGCTTGGTTAGTGTATGTCTTTGCCGCTTTTGGGGTTGTAGCAACAGTGTGGCGGACGTTAAGCCTGTTAAATTTTGTTGTTCTAAAAAAAGTTGTTGTCGCTGTACTGTTTGCATTACTGCTCACCCCGTGGACGGTTAGCGTGGGAGAACCTAGACTAGCACCAGCGTTGTTCGTCGGGGTTTTTGACGCAACGCTACAAAAAGGTGCCGAGAACGTAGCAATGTATAGAGCGTTGTTTCCTTTGTCAGTTTCGTTAATGGTTGTTGTGTTGTTGTTAACCGCTGAGCACCTTCTGAATAAGAAACATAGATAGCTCTATAGGTAGGTAAAAACCCCTTAGGTCAATAAGAATCAATTGCTTACCTGATATTTCTCCGCCAAAATAAGGAAACCAGAGTTAAACCTGCTATACATAAAGGAGGATGATTAAACTAATTCATTTTCTTATGCAGGATTGTATGGCGAATATTCTATTTAGCCCGATTTTTGCCCGATTCTATTTGTTTGCGATGTGTCTATACGCACCATCGTTAAAAATGCTGGGCGCGCGGTTGCAAGTTGTGCATATACCTACCGTATTTTTTGCTGTATTTTTTGTCGTAGCACCTGCTGTGCTGCAAGCAGCTCCTGCAAAAACGGACATGCGGGTTGTTATCGACATATCCGGCAGCATGAAAAAGACCGATCCAAGCAATCTACGAATTCCAGCCGTTAAGCTGATGTTAAACCTCGCCAAAGAGGGAGATCGGTTTGGTGTCTGGACGTTTGGTCAATATGTAAATATGTTGGTGCCCCATAAAGATGTTGCTCCAGAGTGGCGGGAGGAGGCGATAAGAAAGACAAATCGCATTAATTCAGTTGCCCTATATACCAATATTGGCTTAGCGTTAGAAAAAGCCTCCCTGAACCAAACAGAATCAGATTCAGACTGGGAAAAGACCATTGTTTTGCTCTCAGATGGCAAGGTTGATATCTCAAAGAATCGGGCAGAAAATGAGAAAGAAAAACAACGAATTCTTTCTCAGGTGGTACCGTCACTAAGAAAGGCGGGGTTTAAAATTCACAGCGTTGCGCTGTCTGAAAATGCAGATCTTGAATTCTTACGAACCTTAGGCGTGGATACAGGAGGGAGCTTTTCCATAGCTCGTGATGCCGATGAGTTGCTAGAGATCTTTGTCGAGGCATCAGATAAAGCCAATGCGCCAGAGCAAGTGCCATTAGAAGGCAACATCTTTGATATCGATAAATCCGTAAATGAATTTACTGCATTGATTTTTCGTAAGCCCGGGGCTCCCGTGACAAAGTTAGTGGATCCTAGGGGGAAAAAATACAGCTATAAACGTTCAGGAAAGAGTATTAGTTGGTTTAGTGATAAACGTTACGATTTGATAACAGTTCAAGCGCCCAGGCCAGGGCAGTGGAAACTGGAAGCTGATATTGGTAAGGGTAATAGAATTACCGTGGTAAGTGATCTAAACCTTGTTGTTAAAGGGTTGCCAGATAACGTGATAGAAGGTGAGAGAGTCACCATGCGCATGTATTTGAGTGAGCAAGGAAGGGCGTTGACCAATCCCGATTTTCTAAAGCTTATGGATATCACGTTTAGTCAGCGTACAAGTGCAGGAGAGCTTTTTGAAGGCGCGTTATCCAAGAATAAGAAAGGGCGTCATATTCTGCCTAAAGATGGTGTGTATTCAGCTAAGCTGGGCCGCACGCTGACCGATGGTAAGCATGTATTTGATATTTTAGTGGACGGAAAGACTTTTAGGCGAAAACGTACGCATCAAATGATGGTGCATACTGATGTGTTAGATATCGATGTGGCATCTTCAGATAGTGATCTAGAGGCTGAGCATTTCCTAAAGATTTTCCCCAAGGTCGCTTTAGTAGATACGAAAAAATTAGAGATTTTGGCGCAAATACAAGCACCTAATGGAGAAAAGCAAGTTAGCGCAGCTGAACCTACGGGTGGTGGCGTGTGGCGATTGGGTGTGCCTGCTTTTGGGGGGCTTGGCACGTACCAGGTGCTTGTTAAGGTCAATGGCATATCTGTTAACGGCAAGCCGTTTGAGCTTGTTCAGGGCCCTTATCGTATCGACCATAGCGATACTGGTTTAACAGATGATGTGGATTTCCTTGATGATGAGTTGACGGATGAGATGCTTGATGTTGATCTAAGTATCGATGAAGAAATAGAGGAGCCTGAATTTATCGATGATGATGTTGTTCCAGAGATTTCAGCTCCAGAGGTTTCAGTTCCAGAGGTTACTAAAGCCCCCTTGGAAGAAGAACCTGAAGTAGCGGTTACTGTTGAACCAGTAGCTGTTGATCAGCTGGTAGCTGAGGCCCCAGACGAAGAGCTCGATATTCTCGTGTTGGGAGGAACCTTTATCTTGGCCAATCTGCTCTTGCTTGGAGGTGGTTTTTTCTTATATAGAAAAATGATCAATACCCAGGATGCAACGGAGCTGGAAAAAGAGCAGACCATAATGAGAGCCCAGAAAAAGAGAGCTGAGGCAAAAAGTGCGGCAGTCTCAGCAGTGGCGCCTGAAGACGCGGAAGAACCAACCATAATGAGGTCTGCGAGTGATGTGGTCGCAACAGAGGAGTTAACTGTTACACAGATTCAGCCGCAAAAGCCTGTGGTGGTTCCGGAAACCCCAGAACCACAGCCAACAGAGGAAGAGGATAACGCTTACGTGAATACGGCAGATCCTATGGAGCTTGATGACGATGAATTCATAGAGATTGATGATGAGTTTGATGAGCTTGACGAGGAGATGGATGACGCCCTTGATGGGCTTGATGAATTAGATGTCATGTTAAGTGAACAAGAAGATTCTGGTTCTGGAGAAGCAAGCTCGGAAGATGATAAAAAAGACCCTTTTGTGAATGATGAATTTCAACTGGATAGCCCTGAGGAGTAGTGGACAGGAGTAGTGGACGACCATAAAGAATGCGCTTACACTTCGCGCCTTCTTATCCTGTTACTTTATGAAGCGAGTTCTTATGTCTTCAGAATGCATATTTTGCAAAATACTTCGAGGAGAGTTGCCGGTAACCACCGTGTATGAAGATGAATTCTCGTTAGCGTTTATGGATTTGTACCCCATGCTTCCTGGGCATGTTCTTGTAATACCGAAAGAGCACCACGCCTCAATTCAGCAGCTGTCCCCAAGCATGCGCTCCCATTTGTTTGAGGTGGGGGCGGCGGTTGCACGGGCTCAAATGCTATCAGGGCTTAAATGTAAATCTCAGAACTTTTTTATTAACGATGGGCCTGATGCGAACCAGCACGTTCCTCATGTTCATCTGCATGTATTGCCTAGATCAGGGGCGGATCTTCACAAGGCGCTGCTCTCTTTTATGTCTCGTTATAATAATATTTTTGGTGTGGCAGCAAAGCGAAGGCGGTTGGAATTACTAGCAAAAGATATCGAAGTGCATATGCCCCAAAAAGTATTATCAGTGCTGGCTTCAGTGGATAGAGGGTGAATTTTACTTGGTTGGCGGGAGTGACAGTGCTGGAGGAAGGCTATGTGTGAGTTGTTGGGTATGAGTGCAAATGTGCCAACAGATATTTGCTTTAGCTTTTCGGGGCTGATGCAGCGAGGAGGGTGTACGGGGCCCCATAAAGATGGCTGGGGTATTGCATTTTTCGAAGGTAAGGGGGTGAGAGAATTTAAGGACGTTGATGCCAGTGCTGATTCTGAAATCGCTAAATTCGTTAAACATTACCCGATTAAAAGCCATGTCGTTGTAAGTCATATACGCCAAGCCAACTCTGGGCGTGTGGCTTTGGAGAATACCCACCCTTTTACACGTGAATTGTGGGGTTTACCCTGGGTATACGCCCATAATGGTCAATTAAAAGGGATTAAAAAGAAGGAACTTATACATTATCGCCCTGTAGGCTCAACGGATAGCGAATTTGCGCTATGCTATTTATTGGATCAGTTAAAAGAGACTTATGCTAAACGCCCCAAAAGCCAGGTTGCATTACTTAGGACGATGCACGGTATCTTGAATGAGATATCCGAATACGGCGTGTTTAATGTGTTGATGAGTGATTCTAATTATTTGTACTGTTATTGTTCAACCAAACTTTGTTGGATTACTCGGCGAGCGCCGTTTGGCGTGGCAGAGTTAAAAGATGATGATGTGCAAATAAATTTTAGAGATGAAACTACGCCTAATGATGTCGTTTCAGTTGTAGCAACTGCGCCACTTACGACAAATGAAGAGTGGAATATATTGAATAAGGGTGAACTTATTGTTTTCAAAAAAGGAGAGGTTGTGGCGAAATTTCGGTGACCAACTGAAATGATCGCAGAGAAAAACCCCCCTCTTAAGCTGGGCGCACGATTGGTTGTTGATTTGTTGGAGCGCCATGTTTCTGGTGCGGATTTCTCCCAATTTGACGTTACTAATCAGCGTAGCGCTGTAATGCAAAAAACATTTTTATCTTGTTTGTCTAAATTACAGCACGATATCAAGGGTTCGCCCTACACTAAAGCTAGTTTAAAGACGGTAATACATCGGTATTATTCGGGCCATGAAAATAGCTTCATTTCGCGTTTAGACCTTGGTACGGTAAATCTAGTAGATGCAATGTTTGATGAGATGCTTGAGAAGGGGCGTTTTGACAGTGAAGCTTGGGAGCTAATCGTAAAAACTAAAATCCCGGTATTAAAATTGATTACTCAGGATCTATCGTTTTTATTTTCAGCAAGAAACATCGCGAGAAAATTTCTCAACAATTTAACATTAACCTTGATCTCATCGCCAAATAGTAGCGATGACCCAACGCGAGTGGCGTTGTCAGGGTTTGTGGAGAGAATTGTTTCAATGTATGAGGCTGATATCAGTGTTGTAAATACGATTTGCATCGATGCACAAACGTGGTTTGCAGGAAATCAGCAGCGCTTAGAGTTAGTGCAAGAAAAGGTTGTTCGCTCGGAATCCAGTAAAAATAAGAAGGTGGTTGCTGAGCAAAGAGTGGTGGATCTCATTAATCGATATTTTTCTGGTACGGATCAACCTGAATTGATGATGGGGTTTGTTGTTGATGTATGGCGAAGCGTTTTACGTACTATATCTATTGAAGATGGTGGTCAGGGATCTCGCTGGAAACGCGCGGTGGGGTTAACAGAGTCAATGGCGTCATTTTACAGTGCTTGCGCTGACGCCAGCAGCATTGAAAAATATCAGAAGTTTTTGCCAACAATGATGAAGTCAGTGAAATTGCTGATTTCTGGCTGCATTAAAGACCGATCGCCCGAAGAAGCAATGGAGCCATTTGAGCTGATTGCAACAGCCCTTGTTGCAGGGGCTATACCAGAGTCCGAAAGGTTTGCACCCTTCGCTCTGGAGTCGAAAGTGGTCGATGTTTATGAAAGGAAGGTTACCACAAGTGGGGAGCGCAGCTCGATTGGCGAGCTTGCCGTTGGTGACTGGGTGAGAATAGTAACGGCTAGAAATACCATAGAAGCATGTCGGCTTACGGTTAAGTCTGATGGTGATGCGCCGTGGATTTTCATTAATCAATCAGGTCAAAGGATAGCTAAAAAAACACGAGAAGAACTAGAGATGGGCTTTTCTCAAGGGACGTTAAAATTGATTGGTAAAGGGTTGTGGGTTGATGATTTTCTCTCTCATGCATTTCATGACCTATCTGTTACCCCTAAAGAGCCTCTGCCTGAAAAGGAAGTTAAGCGAGAGAATGATAAAGAAAAAGTAGTTGAGGCTGTAGTTGAGGCTGTAGTTGAGAGCCGAGTAGAAGATAATGTGTTGGATGATTACGATGGAGTTCAGAAGGAAAGTACCGTCGATCAGGCGCCAGATGCCATTGTTAGTGGTGTTGAATCAACACAAGAAGCCCTGGATGCCATAGAAGATGGTCTGCCAACGATCGAGGATGAGCAATGTGCTCTGGGGGGGGAGGAGCCAGCAGTTGAACCTTCACAAGATGAGCTACAGGCAGCAGTAAGAGCTTTGAATGATTTGCAAGTCGGTGGTTGGGTTGTTTTGATTCCTGGTGTTTTTGATGTGTCATCGGATGTGGATGTACGCCTAAAGCTCGCGGTTGTTGTTAAGGGCGGTGATAAGTTCATTTTTGTGAATCGACTGGGAATAAAACAATTGGAACTTGCTCGTTCGCAGTTTGTGAATGCTGTGGCACTGGGTGAAATGAGTATTGTTGATAATGGTATACAGTTTAGTAGCGCCTTAGAGAAAGTTGTGCGTACCATACAAAAAGAACACAGGTGATATTATGAGTGACAGTGAAGACGATAAGCGCTTGGTGAGACGTAAAGCAAAGCGTGAAGATGTGCTGATCGAGCTGACAATACAAAATGCTGACGGTGAGTACATCGATAAAATCATCAGTTGTGAGACTGTAGACTTGTCAAAACTTGGAATGAAACTGTATGTAAGTGAACAAATTGCTGAGGGGACTGTGATGGATTTGTGTGTGCGGTTTTCAACGGGTGAAGAGTTTTTTCTTACGGCAGAACTGAGGTGGATAAAACCTTTGGTTGATGAGGGTTGGTTCTTTGCAGGGTTTGAGGTTTATGAAGGAGAAAATACCGACTATGAGAGGTGGGGAGCTTGTGTAAAGGGTTTGTGATTTTTTCCTAACCAAGGACTTTATGTTTTTTAAGGATTGCTTTTAGCTCTGCTTGAGAAAAAGGCTTGGTTAAAAAGTCATCCATTCCATAGTCAAAGGCTTTTTGTTTCTGGGATTCGATGGCGTGTGCTGAGACCGCAATGATAATAAGTTTTTCAAGGTGAGGAGCTGCTCTTTCAATGTTTCTTATTTTTTGTGAAGCATTCCAGCCGTCTAATTCTGGCATTTCGCAATCCATAAGAATTAAGTCGTACGAGTCTTTGCTGTCGGTGTATTGATGCAATGCTTCTATGCCATTATTTTTGATGTCTGGATAAATACCTAGTTTTTTAAGTGCACCTTTTATTACGATTTGATTTACTGGGTTATCTTCTGCCACTAGTACGTTTAAATGAACCGCAGATACGTTTGCTTTTTTGCTTTTTTTGCTTTTGTTGTCGTTTAGTATTGATGATAACCCTTGTTTGATAGCGTATCCGCTGAGAGGGGGCTGGATTACTCTGTGTGGAATCGCGAGTGAAAGCTTGCTTAGTCTTGATGCCGTGTCAAGACTGTGACAATAAATTAGCAACGAGTCGGAAATTAACTTGTTACTAGTTAGTTTGTCGATAAGGCTTTCTGATAGGATGCCTTCCTCAATAATAAGAATGTTAGGTTTATTGGTAGGAGGCGAGGGCGAGTTTGCGACGCTGTACAGAGTGTCGAGGTCTATGCTATCGACATCTGTTTCGTAAGGCAATACTGAGGTTTTAACTATTTCTTCAAACTCTCTATCTTCAAAGCAAAGGGTGATTGATTTTTTGTTGATAAGGAGGGCGATGTTGTTTGTTGTTGAGGGTAGAGGGGCTTCTTTTAATGTGATAGTGAACCAAAACACTGAGCCTAATCCAAACTGGCTTTCGATACCAATAATACCACCCATTAGTGTTACTAATTTTTTGCTTATGGCTAGGCCCAATCCCGTGCCGCCATATTTTCGTGTGGTTGAGCTGTCTGCTTGAGAAAAGGTTTTGAATAATTTGTTTTGAGCATCTTCAGAAACTCCTATCCCTGTATCTTTAATTTCAATTTTTAATGATTCGCTTTTGTCTTCTAAAATGATTTTTCTTACTCTAATGTCCACAGCTCCTGTGGCTGTGAATTTAAACGCATTTCCCAGTAAGTTTAAAATGATTTGCCGTAGGCGCGTTGGATCACCATAAATAGTGGTAGGTGTGTCTTTTTCAATTGTTATTGTGAACTTGAGGTTTTGGTCGCTAGCCTTCAATGAAAATATAGATCCACACTCGAAAATCAGTTGCTCTAAATTGAACGGGATGCTTTCTAAATCAAGGTTTCCCGATTCGATTTTTGAAAAATCTAATATGTCATTGATAACAGTGATGAGTGCTTGACATGAGTTTTGTATTGTTTGGACGTATTCATGCTGGCTGTCATCAAGGTTTGTATCTTTAAGTAGCTCGGCAACACCAAATACCCCGTTCATCGGTGTCCTAATTTCATGGCTCATGTTGGCCAAAAAATCAGTTTTTGCTTGGGAGGCGGTTGTTAACTGGTTGTTGAGACGTCTTATCGCCTCAGTGCGTTTGTCCACCATTTCTTCTAGATGTTGCTGGTAGTTTGAAATTGCATTATTCTTTTCTTTCAGGGCCTCTTGCATAGAAAAAAAGCTTTGAATGAGGTTTCCAAGTTCATTGTTTTGCCTGATAGTTTTGTCGTCGAAATTCGTAAGTTCAATCTCTCCTTCAAGGTCACCTGTATTGATGTTGGGGTTAAGTAGGTTTATTTTCTCGGTAAGTTTTCCAAGAGGTTTGGCAAGTAGGTGCTTGAGAACCAAATAGAAAATGAGCCATAGACAAATGGTTTTTATCATGGCATTAATAATGGTTATCGTGAATGTGTATGCTGCGCGTTCGATAACAATGGACGAGTTGGTAAAAACAACAACATGACCCAGTGGGTCGTCTTTTAACGAAAGGTCTTTTAAGGCGTGTTTATAGAAATATAAATCACTTTTCTCTTCCGTTTGTGTTTCTATTGAATTTGGTTGAGTTTGCTGAATTGAAGTGTCATGCCATTCCGATAATATTTTTTCCCCTTGATCATCAAAAATATCAACACCAACAATAAGGCCTGTTTTTAGAATGCTATTAACAGTAATGACCATCTGATCGTCATCAAAATTCCATAAGGCCTGAGTGAGGACAGGGGTGAAAAGATTCACTTTACTGTTTATCTCTTCTTCTAGACGCTGTTTTTCATTTCTAAATTCTAGCGCAAGCTGCCCAAGGGTAAGTGTTATGGCAATGATAAAATAAAAGCCTAGCACTATCCTTAAAAGTTTGGATGCTAGACTTTTGGGGAAGGTTGTCTGCATATAATTATCGTTCGAAAATAATGGCGATAAAAAAATATTTATACAAGTAAGAGTAGCTTAGAGTGTGGAAATTGACATCTATTAATACCCATCTTTAAGATGGGTATTAATAGATTGAGGGGCTTCTTATGTTTGCTTATCCGCAAGCTATTTTGTGGCTTTGAACACTGGGAGGAGGCGCTTGTCTTTAAAGCTTTATTGCGGCGGCTCTACATTGGTAAACATACCATCAAACAATATTGAACTTAGGTAGCGCTCACCGGAGTCTGGAAGTATTGCAACAATGGTTTTCCCTTTGTTTTCAGGTGCTTCAGCCACCTTAAGTGCGGCGCATAATGCAGCCCCCGAAGATATGCCCGCTAAAATACCTTCCTTCTCCATTAGCAAGTGGGCGTGCTCTATCGCTTCTTCATTAGTGACAGCTTGGGTTTGGTCAATAAGCTCTAGGTCAAGGTTTTTGGGGATGAACCCAGCCCCGATACCTTGAATTTTATGAGGGGATGGTTGTAGTGGGACTCCATTCATTGTTTGTGAAATTACAGGGGATGTTTTTGGCTCGACAGCAACAGATACAATGTTCTTCCCTTGTGTATGCTTGATATAGCGACTAATCCCCGTGATGGTGCCTCCTGTGCCAACACCTGATATTAGAATATCAATCTCACCGTCAGTATCTTCCCATATTTCAGGCCCTGTGGTTTTTTCGTGAATAGCAGGGTTGGCGGGATTCTCAAATTGTTGCAAAATCAAGGTGTTGCCGTTGCTTTCATCGGCGACTTGTTGGGCTTTATCAATGGCTCCTTTCATTCCTTTGGCACCCTCTGTTAATAGCACTTTAGCCCCGAGTGCCTGCATTATTTTTCGCCGTTCGATACTCATGGTTTCGGGCATTGTCAGTGTTATAGGGTATCCTTGTGCGGCAGCAACAAAGGCAAGGGCAATACCTGTATTGCCACTAGTCGGCTCTACCAGCTCCATCCCCGGTTTTAGCGTTCCATCTTTTTCTGCCTGCCATATCATGTTTGCCCCTATTCGACATTTGACGGATGCAGCGGGGTTGCGGCTCTCTATTTTGACCAGGATATTGTGGTTGGTTATGTGTTTGATCCTCACGAGAGGGGTTCGACCTATTGTTAATGCGTTATTTTCGTAAATTGTTCCCATGAGGGTTTCCTGGAGGTGGTTGGTCTGTGTATAGATCTGTGGACTGTTGCTCAAATCTCGTAATACGCTATTGATTCTACAGCCTAACTCGTATTTTTCAACCGCTTGAAATAATGCATGTTTTTGAGCCTTCTGTAACTTTAGATTAGTTCTGTTAACTGTGCCCATGAGCATTGTTAACGGCGTCATGGTTTCGAATCTATGGATTGATAATGTAGTGCTAACCTTTGATTAAAGCTGTTTATTCTGGAAAATACACAAGGTGTTGTTATGAAGTTGTTTCAGCTAAATGTTGTTGGACTATGTTTTGTATTGTTGGGGCAAGCGTTTGGACAAGTTGCCGTCGCTAGCGGCTCTGTTGCAAAGGAGGGGGCTGCTGATGTAGTCATCGATAGGCCAGATAATGATGTGGCGTTAAGCCTGCTAGCACAAGGTTTAGCTCATTGTACAAAAGCGACACGTTCGACAAGAACCAATCAGTTAGCTGCGATGAAAGAATATGAAATGTATGTAACAGCGCTGAATCGAGCTAAGGCAATTTATCCAGAAATTTCTGAGCACAATAGAACGTTGTCGCGACAAGTGCAGCAGTGTTCTCAAATAGGAACTGATATTGCGCGAATACAAGCTTTACCCTTGTTAGAGAAAGGAGTTTTGGCATGCAAGAAGGCAAAAGCCTTTGCTAAGGGGGATTACCTTTCTAAAGCTAGGGTTAAGTATAAAGAATATTTGAATTTACGGAATCAAGCTGTAGCACTAACTGATAGTGTTTTAAAAGTTGCATCGAATTCAAGTAAAGTGAGGCGTTGTGATAAGTTGGAAAGCAGTCTTATGGCCGCTCAAACTAGGGTGGTGAATGACGAACAAAAAGCCGATGAACTAATATCTTTGCTGCAAAGAGTTGAAGATAGCTGTTTGGTTGCACAACGTATGGCAACCAAGTCGGGTGAAAGTAGGGTTAATCTTGATACTACTCGAAGTATGTTGGATCATGCCGAGCGTTATTTTAATGAGACACAATTGCATGAGGATGCATTCAAAAGAGCTTCGAATTACCCAGGATACCTCTCTTCAAAGCAGATACAGCGGTTGACAAATACATTTTTGATTTGTCGGGATGAGTTAGTTGCGATTATTGATGCAGCGACACAATCAGTCAATCGTCAAGAGGAGTTGTCGAAAATACGAGAAAGGCAGCAGATACAGGAAGCCGTGGCGATTGCTGTGGCAGAGGCCAAAAAGGAGGCGCTTGCTGCCATTAGGGCATCTGCGCCGTTGGCTGAGCAGGTGGTGGCTGATACTCACGAGCCTTTACCTGTTGATACCAATGTAAATGTACAAACCGTCAATTTGGTCAAACCTATGGGTGCTACTCCCGTGAGCGAGAAGAGTCTAAGTGTGTGGGTTAGGGCAGGGAAATCTAGTAAGGGGAGGACTGACGTTGTTCAGGTAAGTGAGGCCTGGTAGGGGGGTTATAGTTAGGGGTTTTCTTCTATTGACTCTTTTTTCTAGATGTTTGGCACTTTTTGCACTGCCTAATATGATCAGTATTTTGTATACTTCTGCCTATACACTCATAACTGGCAGGATTGGAATACAATGCAATTTCAGGGTACTGATGCTTACGTAACAACAGACGAGCTTAAATTGGCGGTAAACGCAGCGATCACGTTGCAGCGCCCTTTGTTGATAAAGGGGGAGCCGGGTACAGGTAAAACTATGCTTGCGGAGCAGGTTGCGGCTGGCCTGGGGCTCAAACTTATTCAATGGCACATCAAATCCACCACAAAGGCTCATCAAGGGCTTTATGAGTATGATGCGGTATCGCGTTTACGCGATTCTCAGCTTGGCGATGACCGTGTTCACGACATAAAGAATTACATTAAAAAGGGTAAGATGTGGGACGCTTTTGAAAGCGAAGAGCAAGTTGTATTACTGATTGATGAGATTGATAAAGCAGATATCGAGTTTCCTAACGATTTGTTGCAAGAACTCGATAAAATGGAGTTTTATGTTTATGAAACTCAAGAGACAATCAAGGCAGTAAAACGCCCAATTATTATCATTACAAGCAACAATGAAAAAGAACTGCCAGATGCTTTTCTACGTCGTTGTTTCTTCCATTATATAGACTTTCCTGATTTTGATACGATGAAAGCTATTATTGATGTTCATTACCCGAATCTGAAAAAAGATATGGTTAAAGAGGCAATGGATATCTTTTTTGATGTTAGAAAGGTGCCGGGTCTTAAGAAGAAACCGTCGACGTCTGAACTGATCGATTGGCTGAAATTGTTGTTGGCGGATGAAATCCCTGATGACATATTACGTGACCGCGATACGACCAAGGCTATTCCTCCTTTGTATGGGGCGCTAGTTAAGAATGAGCAGGATGTGCATTTGCTTGAACGTTTAGCTTTTATGAATCGACGCGAACGTTAAAGTGAGTGGGTTATGCTAATTAATTTTTTCTTCGAACTACATGATGGCAAAGTCCCTGTAACTATCAGGGAATTTCTTGATTTGTTAAGAGCCTTGAAAGAAAAGGTCGTGTACGCCGACATTGATGGATTTTATGCGTTATCAAAAATCTGTCTCGTAAAAGATGAAAAATATTTTGATAAGTTTGATCGGGCTTTTAAAAAATACTTTGATGGTATGGAGAATGTTGACGATTTGTTTGAATCGTTGATTCCTGAAGAGTGGTTGAGAAAAGAGATCGAAAAAACGCTTAGTAAAGAAGAGTTCGATAAGCTTAAGGCATTAGGTGATCTTGAAAAGATCATGGAAGAGTTTAAGAAGCGCCTAGAAGAACAAAAGAAGCGCCATCAAGGTGGTAATAAATGGATAGGTACGGGCGGAACTTCGCCTTATGGAGCCTATGGCCAAAACCCTGCTGGATTTCGTGTTGCTGGAAAATCTAGAAATGGAAAAGCGGTAAAGGTTTGGGAAAAGCGACAGTATCGAAATTTGGATGATTCGGTTGAGCTTGGCGTGCGTAATATCAAGATGGCACTGCGGCGTTTGCGGAAATTTACGCGCCAAGGTATGCCTGACAAGCTGGATATTGACGATACGATTGCGGCTACTGCAAAAAATGCAGGTTACCTTGACATTAAAATGGTTGCTGAACGTCGCAACGGCGTCAAGGTGTTGATATTTTTTGATGTAGGTGGGTCAATGGATCCTTACATTCAAAGTTGCGAAGAACTGTTTTCTGCGGCAAAAACCGAATTTAAGCATATGGAATATTTTTATTTTCATAACTTTATTTATGAAGGGGTTTGGAAGGACAATAATCGGCGTACTCAGGAGAAAACGGATACTTGGGATATACTTAGAACCTATAGCTCTGACTATCGTGTGATTTTTGTGGGTGATGCTACCATGTCGCCTTATGAAATTAATTCAGTTGGCGGCAGCGTTGAACACTGGAATGAAGAACCTGGTGAGGTTTGGATGCGCAGGGTGACGGATAAGTTTGATAAAGTCATCTGGTTGAACCCGGAGCCGGAGACAAGCTGGGAGTTTACAACTTCAGTAGCGTGGGCTCGTCGTTTGGTTGAAGAGAAAATGTACCCCCTTACTTTAAAAGGATTGGAAGAGGGCATGCGTTTTCTTGCGCGTTAATTTATAAAGGTTTCAAGCCCCTGCTTCAAATGAAAGTTTGGGTAGGGGGTATCTAGAGTTACTAGATACCCCAATCATAGTTAATCTGAAGAACCTTGATGGCAAGCAACGCAACTTATCTGGCTTTGAAATAAATTGATTTCATCAACCGAAACCTGTTCACTGCTACCTCTTTCGAGATTAAACAATGAAGGTAACTCTTGTAGACGCTCTATGCGTTTTGTAGCTACATCAGCATAAGGCCAATCACCTGGGTTTACCCCCAGAGCGGTAAGATACATTGTTTCTGCCTGCTCGAGTTTTGATGCCTTGGCATACATATCACCAAAATAGAGGAAAAAGCCCTCTAAGTTATGAGGTACGACGGGAGTATTAGTACACGGACGTTCTATTCTGGGGTCAATGTTGGGCTGTGTAAGTTGTGGATAATCCTGCAGGTTAAATGCTTCTCTATTAATGCTCTCTCCAGCACAGACATCAAGATTATCCCATAGGAAACCGATGCCCTGTTTATAAAGAGACTCATCAGGGCCGAAAGTTATCAGCCCGTAAGCCTTTGTGAATAGACCCCAGGCAGGCCACCGATTCGAGGCATTTACCTCGTCAAGCCAGCCAAGAGCGGTCATCAAACTATTGTTTTCAATTTTCCCGCGCGCTTGCCGAAAACTGCCGCGAAAACCTAGAAGGCGTGCATCATGAGGGGTTTCCTTGATCGCTCCACTAAAGGCATCGGCAGCTAACTTGGCATGATCAGTGATACTCGCATTCGAGGGGTCTCGACGGTATTCTGCCAATTTCCAGGAATGCGCAAAACCTAATACAGCGAGACTTTGGGGGTCTCCCGCGTTTGACTCTTCTTTCAGGGTGGCTATGATTTCATCTAGCTCACTATAACTCCCTTTCCACAGCGCATCAAAATAGGCATCGCGCCCTTGAGAGGTGTCTCCTTCACTGAGTAGGGGAGGGGCTTCTGCATCGACACTTGCTCCGCATCCGCTTAACCCTATAGCCATTCCTAAAAAAGTTACCATCATAAGAACCTGTGGCACCTTCTTAAGTTGGCTGCTCATATCTTTTATTATTTTCATTGTTTTTTCCTAACCAATTGCGTTGTAAATCGACAAAGTCCGATAAGAATTCTAACGAACACATGTAGCGGCAATTAGGTAATTTAGGACGAAAAGATAACAGTTTGGGACGCAGAGACTATTTATGCGTGTAAAAATACAGGAATACCTTTAATCAGATATTTCACGATACTCACGGGCCGAAACGCCAGTCCAGCGTTTAAACGCACGAGAGAAGGTCTGAGGGTCATTGAAACCAACTTCATATGCGATGTGAGATATGGGTTGCTTGGTTTTTTTTAAAAAATATTTTGCTGAATTAAGCTTTCGCTCTTCCAGTAGGAGCTGGTAGTTTGTGTTTTCTTGTGAGAGTTTTCTCGTAAGCGTGCGGGGGGTTATGTTTAAATGGTCGGAGACCGCTACTTTTGACGTTAGATGCGCATCACTAATATGCAGGGAAATATATTTCCGTACTTCGGTCGCCCAGGGGTTAATGGTTTGTTTGTATTTATTCATTTCTTTTTCAAGGTGCGCTTGCATCACGCTGGCAGTCGACTCGTCATGAAAAAGCATGGGGCTTTCAAAGTTCTCAGTTGAAATTGCCATGTAGGTTTCTTTGCTATTAAAGTACACGGGACACTGAAAATACTCTTCATAGTAATGTGATGAGAATTCGGTTTGGTGACTAAATTGCAAGAACTCCGGTCTAACATTGTTTTGTGTTTGCAGGAGAAATTGGTTAAGCACCATCATAGACACCTCGAGCAACACGTTACCGGAGTTACCGAAGGCGCTGTTACAAGTCATAATACAGAGGGAATTCTCACGGCTTGCTCGAATTTTAGTATTGATGGCAGGATTAATAAGTGGCGTAAATTTTGTGGCTAAGCCAAGGGCATCTTCTAAGTTTTTTGCAGATGCAATGGTCAATCCCAGCATCCCGTGGGTCGCGATATTGAACTCGTTGGCTACGTTTAGGCTGTAGGGTATTGGTGAATCGTGTATTTCTATATTCAAATCTAGCAATAGCTTAAATGCAAGGCCTGACACGGTACCGTTAGTGACTTCTAATTTATCCTTAGTAAGCCCAATCTTGGCTATTAGGTGATCTACGAGTTCATTATCTAAGTGCTTCATCAGTGCGTAGCTGTTGGGAAACCTCATTGACTTCAGTATGGCTTTGTGATGTTCGTCACGGTTCATGGTTTGCAAACTATTTACCTTACGCAAGACAATTATACCTCGCCAAAAAAACGTTTATTCACGCATTATATATACACACGTAAGTAATTCGTGGAATGAATTTGTTGTGGTTTTGTTAGTAAAAAATGAGGCTAAACTAAAGTATTGGATGCAATGTTTTTAATATATATAGATTTTTTTAGTGGGTATGACAATGAGGCTAGTGGCTTGGTGAGGCACTATACTGGATTATATATTAACAATTACGATAATCATTACTGATAATAGCTATAGGCTTGCCGTAAATGATCACAAAGGCATAACAGCAATACCCAAGGAAGACCGGCAGGCGCTTTTAGAATTTCTTGAGAGTGAAGGGTGCAGGAAACGTTGGATGGACCTAGAGGCAACGCTGCATCGTTTAAAAGTTATAACTATAAACCAGATAATCTTGACGAAATTACCCCAAAAGATATGAGTAAAGGTGATCTTGATGCTCTGGCAGCACAGTTAATTATGAACGCCCCCCCCCCCAAAAAAAACCGTTGATGACTAAGTAGGATTTGTATAAAAGGGTTGTTGGTTTCGCTGTGATTGTTATTGTTCTGATGTTCTTTTTTATTTTCATAACTTTATTTATGAAGGGGTATGGAAGGACAATAATCGGCGTACTCAGGAGGCAAACTGGGGGTTTACAACTTCGGTAGCGTGGGCTCGTCGTTTGGTTGAAGAGAAAATGTACCCCCTTACCTTAAAAGGACTGGAAGAGGGTATGCGTTTTCTGGCACGTTAATCTATAAGGTTTTCAGACCTCTGCTTCAAATGAAAGTTTGGGCAGGGGTGAAGCCTTAATTTTGATTTTTTCTGTCGGAGCAATCGCTGTTGATATTCCGCTGAACACAACTTCGTCACGTTGATTTGTCATCGTGCAGCTGATTTTTATAAGGTTGCCACGCTTTTTCTTTTCAATAAGTTCTAATTTTGCGGTGATAGTGTCGCCGATGAATATTGGCCGTTGGAATTTCATGTCTTGGCCTCTATAGATGGTGCCAGGCCCCGGGAGCTTGGTGGCGACGGCTGTAGTGACAAGCAAGGCGCTAAACATGCCGTGAGCAATACGCTGTCCGAACTGCGTAGATTTTGCATATTCTTCGTCTAAATGAAGAGGGTTGTTATCTCCAGAAAGGCAAGCGAAAAGGAGGATGTCTTGTTCAGTTACGGTGCGAATCAGTTCCGCAGTTTCGCCTATTGTTAATTCATCGAATGTTTTGTTTTCTAATATTTCCATAGGTTTATTTACCGCGACCGTTGTATGAATAGAGAAAATGTAACTACTCATTTTAACGAACTCAAGATGGGAGTGGAGGAAAATAATGTAAGATTTCTTGTAGGGCGCAGCAGGTAGAGGGTTTGCACTTGCGGGGTAGTGTTAGGATATGAATAAAAAGTTAGCTCACTACATCTTGGTGTGACAAAAACGGAAAATGTAGTGAACTTTGCTTGTCTAAGCTAACCTGAGGTTGCTTAGAATCAAGGCTGTGCGGAATCAAGACTATACAGTTTCAAGACTATACAGATTCAAGGTTACGCAGATTCAAGGGCTATGTTTTTTTTTGCGCTTTTTACAGGTTTTTTTAACGTAGGTAAATCGCAGCGTTCTTCCGCCCACTGCAATACGTCATCAATAACCTCATGGCGATTGGTTTCATTTAAAATTTCATGACGACCGCCTGGGTAAATCTTATGGGTAACGTAATGTTGTCCGCTGGATCGAAGGTGAGAGGACAATTTCTCAATCCCGTGGGTTTTTCGCTTGTTATAGCTTAATGGGTCTAATTCACCCGAAAATGCGAGTATGGGTAGCGTGTTAGGGATTTTTTGAAGAGTGTTGATATCGGAAACATCCTTCATTCCGGCAAGTAAATCTGTCCATAATTGATTGGTGCAGAGAAACCCACATAAGGGGTCAGCGATGTACTTGTCGACCTCTAATGGATCAGTTGAAAGCCAGTCCGCACTGGTTCGAAATGGTTTAAATTCCCGGTTGTAAATCCCGAATGAAAAGAAATCCAATACTTTACTTCGCCCTAATACGCCTTTTCGGCGAGTTTCGAGTTTTGCTAGAAAGGCGCCAAATTGCATAGTGCCCTTGTCGCTTAATGCCGAGCCCGATAGAAGTGCCGCATCAACTGTATCGCCATGTAGTGCAAGGTACGATTGAACGATAAAAGACCCCATGCTGTGGCCCAAAATTATAACGGGGGTATTCGGATATGATGCATGGATGGATTCGTTTACTTGTAACACATCAGATACGACTTTTTCCCAGCCATCACTATCAGCATAATGCCCAAGAAGTTCGGCATGTTGAACCGACTTCCCATGACCTCGATGATCATGGCCATATACGATATACCCTTCTTGCACAAAGCGTTCAGCGATAACTGCATAACGAGCGCTGTGTTCAGCCATTCCATGGTTAATATGTAAAATAGCGCGAGGTTTTTTAATCGCTTTGCTTTTTTTCCAAACGTTGACATATATTTTGTGGTCATCGAAGGCGTCGATATAGCACGACTCGTGGTGCATAACTGTCATTCCTTACTCTTGCAGGTAATTTTTTCAAAACAATGTAGTTTAGGCAGATATAGATTCAGTGTTCTTTTTCGAATAAAAACGAAGATGAAGCAAAATGCGCTCAAGGTCAAGAGGCTTTGCAGTTACTATGAACTAAATTCTCTATTTTTGAAACTGCTGAGGTGTGTTTGTGATGACGTTTGAACCAGGCAGTTAGGCGCATTTCCTCCTGCTTCGTTGTGTTAATCCCTAGTTTTGTTCTGCGCCATAAAACATCTTCTGTGCATGTAACCCATTCAGTTTCGATGAGCCAGGTAAGCTCTCTTTCATACAAAGTGGGTAAAATCTCTTCACCTAAAGAGCGTAGGTTTACGGTCCCGTCCAATAAGTTCTGCGCCCTTGCCCCGTAAGTGGTTAAATATCGGGTTAATAAGGCTTTCGGTAGCCAAAGATACTGTGTATTGAACGCTGCGGTTAATTCTTTGTGATTTTTAATATCAGCACCATACTTCCCCCCCGGAAGATTGTCAGCGCTTGACGTTTTTATGGATGAGTGTGGTGCCGGCAAATAGGGGTGAATACATTCGTACACCTGCTCCGCAAGTACCCTATGAGTTGTGATGTGCCCAGAAAAGACTGAAATCACAGGGGAGCGTCCATCGCTACATTGTAGGTCGAGCATATGTACTGGCTGATGGGCGTCTTGTGTTGCAGGTCTCACTGAAGAAAATGACAAAGATATATCATCGGTTGAAAGTTGGGTGTTGAAGTGTTTGTTTAACTGTGTGACAAGTGCATTTGACTCCTCACTATTAACAGGGGCGTTACTGTGTTTTGTTGGTGAGGGCGTGGTAGAGAGTCCTTTGCTATCGACAGGGCTTATCACCGGGCCAACTAGGCAATAGTTTGTCGCATAGGGCAAGACGGAGAGGAATTGTTGATCGGGTAGTTGCAGCATGTAGCCGTGCAGACCTTCATAAAATTTTGGCACTGCGATGAAACTGTGTTTTTCTAATGGTTGCTCACAGCGTGTTTTGCACCCTAATGCTTGTCTTAGTACCGACTGGGCCCACGCTCCAGCCGCGTTAACAATGCAATGAGCGGATACCGTGGTCCGGTCTGCGTTAATACTGTCTTGCAACTTGAGTTTCCAGGTTCCTTTGGAGAGTGAGCCGCTAATAACTTTTGTTCTCGGAAGTAAATGACAGTGGTTTTTCTCTGCGCTTAATAGGTTTTCTATGACGAGTCTTGAGTCATCAACAAGGTACTCTTGGCAGAGTGTGGCCTTTTCTGACGGCGCCTTTAGAGGCTGGCTATAAAGTGAATTTTGAATGCTCTCTGTATAGGGTTTCATGGATGTTTTCGAGCGTAGTAACCACCCGTACAGCATAGATCCAGCTTTTGTTCTTAGCGAGGATCGCACCGTTGGTGCATCAGGTATTACAATATCGATTGCTTGCATTAGGTGGGGAGCTTGCGAACATAGAACGTCCCTTTCCTTGAGTGCGTTTGAAACGTGGCTTAGATTGAGATTTTCTAAGTGCTCAAGCCCGCATTGGAACAGTTTGTTTCCGTGACTGGATACATTACCAGAGATGTCGTTCTCGTCGCACAGTGCAACGTAAAACCCCTTAGCTGCCAGGTTGTTTGCTATTGCGGCGCCGTTAATATCGCCGCCTATAATAAACGCATCATAAATAGGTTGAGAGTTGTTCATTGCATCACTTCATTACATCAACATTGGTAATATCAAAGCTTGTAACTTCAATGCTGGTTATGTCGAATTGGGTATAAGCTTGGAACGATCAATTATAAATATGACGTGTTTCTCTTGATAGTCAAAGGTAAATTACTGGATAGTCGATAATGGTTGTAGGCATTAAGCTGAAAGTCTCGTTTGTTCTAAAACAACAAACGAGACTAGGGATTCTTTGTGGCGCTTAATGCCATTGTGCCTCTATAAGGTGCATGACTGGGCGGACGGCTGTTTTTGTAGCCATCATTTTTTAAAGCTGGTAACCTCTCGGCCGCTTAAAGTTGTCAGGCTAGATGCTGAACTTTAGGGTTGAAATCAGAAAAAATAGAATGGACAACCATTCTTACACAAGAATATTGGGAAAGTGTTATGACAGATCGAATTTGGGCAGATAAATACCCTGAAGGTGTTTCGCAAGAAATTTCATACGATAAGTACTCTACTGTAATCGACGTATTTAACG
>MAAC01006629.1_pt1 | contig 26234 bp, 17 predicted proteins | sample 1115981 | NCBI WGS metagenome assembly MAAC01 (sample SAMN04961126, study PRJNA320927) | seawater metagenome | isolation source: sample BD02T64 sea water enriched with oil for 64 days | place: USA:Gulf of Mexico | collected 2013-07-27
AACCCAGCCCTCTTGCTCGCTGTAGAGATCCGCCGTCAGCCTTGCTTCTACCTCGGTCAAAAAAAGCCGTTTTTGCCGATTGCTCAACTGCGCTGTAATACCATCGGCAAAAATTTCCAACCATTTAAACAGGCCACTCTTAAGCGGTGTTGGGCGGGGAATTAAGTCTATACTCTCCACGGCAAAACCTCCCTTCACCAATAAATTGCTGTAAGTCGCAATATCAGGGAAATACCAGGGCTTATTAAATTCACCAAAGTCGGGGTTTTCCTTAAACACGGATGTAATGACTTTTAGCAGGCTTGCAATATTATCCGCACCTCCCATTTCAGCAACAAAACGACCATTTTTTTTCAGCGCCTTATTGACACCACTAATCACCTTTTCTGGCTCCAGCATCCAGTGCAGGGCGGCGTTGCTAAACACGGCATCAAATTGGCTGGCGTAATCCAGTTTATGGCCATTTAATTGCCGGGCCACAAGTCCGCGATTTTTAGCCGCCGCAACCATACTGGCGCTAGCGTCAACACAAGTCAGCTGGCAGCCCTGTGTCTGAAGGTATTCACCGATTTCACCATCGCCACAACCCAGGTCGAGAATCGCCTCCCCCTGCTGGGGTTCCAGCAGTGCCACAACATCTTCTGCCATCGATGAAACAAAGGCCGCGTGCTGGCTGTATTCTGTCGCCTGCCATTGATTTTCTGGCACCGTAATATCTTCCTAAAGGTTAATTTTTATTAGATTTTAGAGGCCCATATCGCCAATTTATGGCGCATGGTTTTTTGTGAAATAGTCGCTTCGGGTATCGGCTGAATCACCTTATCGTGCACCAGCAAGCGGTAAATATATTCGATCTTTGCATTGGCCGAGTCCGTCGCCTCGAATTCGACCACACCACGACTCTCGCCGTATTTAACACCTTCGGCTATCGCTTTCTTTATCAGTTCCTTTTCATTCTTGAGTTTTTTCATTCGCACCTTCCGGTCGTTGGCCTTTTTTTATCACTGCCCGAGAATAGTGTACCAGCGCTTAACTTACCTGTTTATCGGGATAATCTGCGCCGCCCCCCTTTCTTCTAAGGCCTATTAATAGCCAAGTCATAGACGATAAACAAGGTGCGGGGCGAGAAATAGCGTGGGGGCTTTACATTCGCCCACTAAAAACCCCATCCCGCTCGCAGCGAAATCGGGTTTTTAGTGGCCGCTGAAGAAGGCCATAAAAATAATCTACCAGCCCTACTTAGAGCAGCTGACACTCTCCTTGTGTAGTCGACAGCGCTCTAACTCCCGGCCCTCGATATCGCGAAAGCCGACATCCCACTGCTGACTGCTGCGTCCCAACGCTTCCATCACCACGAAACCGTACTGGTAGATCACCAACTGCTCCGTTATATCGACGCCGTCGATCGTAGTTGGTGGCTCTACCCGCGACACCAGCTGTGTGCCGCCGTTGGCCACCACCAGTTGCGGGGGCCTGTCGTTGGCAAACTCAAGCAATTCGGCGAGGTGAATATGGGCGCCTACCAATAATTGCGTGCTGGCGGGCAGGCCAGCCATGCGCACCGCATCCTGCAATTCTGGCGTCGGTGTCTTCAGCTCACCACTGTCATCATCCGCACCGTAGCCCCAAAAGGGACGATGTGTCAGCAACCAGCTGTCCTGCTCCAGTGTGTGGTCGAGTTCGCGCAACTGCTCGGCAAACAGGGGGGCCAGCGACTCGCCGTCTTTCTTCAGGGTCGCGGTATCCATAATCCCCAGGGAGAGGTTCTCTAACTGCAAGCTCCACGGCGCGGTGTTTTCGACGCAGGTGCCGGGGTGCTGGCGGGCATCGAGATAGCGGAACCAGCCACTGCCGGCGCGACTACAGGTTTCATGGTTGCCGCGAATCAGTACCAGCGGTGCCGCCAGGTGCAGCGGGTGGGCGGGCCTTAACCAGTCGGCTTCCCAGGTGGCGAGATTGTCACCCCAGGGACTGCCGGCACAGCCTTCATCCCCCTCGGGGCAGCGCGATTCCCGGTAAATATAATCACCGGTATAAATAATTAAATCGGGTTCGTAGGCGGCGATGCTGCGGGCCACCTGGGCAAAGGGCCAGAGGCTGCCGTTATTGCACTCCTGATACAAACCGTGACCGGCAGAAAGCCGGCAGCCCGTATCACCCACCACGACTATGCGCTGGGGATTTGCCACGGGCACAGGCATGGCCTGGCCATCGAGTTCAACCCGAGCCACCCCTTCAGGAAGCAGTGTCGAGCAAACCACATTGGGGTGGGCCTGGGTGGCGGCAACTCTTACCTCCATCGCCACCAGCTGGCCATCAATCGCAATCACGGAGCAGTCACCGGTGACCACCGCGCGCAGCTCCAGCTCGCCAGTCGCGGTGTACTGCACCCAGCCGGCCAGGGTATTTTCAGCGAATGAGCCCGTCGCCATCGCAGGGGCCGTGATGCCAATGCCCAGTAGCAGGGAAAAAATATTGCGCCTAAGACAAAATTTCAAAACGAACTCCTCTATCAAATAGTAAACACTCACCTCGACCACTAGTCAGCTGTAATGCAACATGGCGAACGGGTACAAGGGCTAATTTCTGCGGAAAACACGACCAACGCTGCACCATAACTGGCACATCAGCGTCTGCGCCCACCGCCACCGAATCGTGAGCGGCCCTGAGCCAATTGGCCGCGACGCTGAGAGAAGCGCTTATTGCCGCCCTGTCTGGCACTAAAATCGCGGTCGAGAGAGGAGCGGTTCGTCGCCATGCCTTTGGCATTTCCCCACAAGGGGGAAGCACTGGCCGATGAAAATCGAGCTCTATCCTGGTTCCAGGCACCCGCACTCGTCGCCCCACCCTGGGGGCGCCTGGGTGTATCGATGGCCTGCCAGCTATCGCCATTGTATTTCGACCAGCCCCCCTCGCTCTTTTTATAGACATTGCCATCGTGACCGGCGTAGAGATCTCCCGAAGCACTTTTGCCCACCGAGGTGCGGCTACCCGGGCCATCAGAAACGGAGGCTCCGTGAGCACCCCCGGTAGAACTTGCCGCAGTGTGTGTGTTGGTGCCGTTGCGCGTGGTCTTGCTGGTCACCGTTTCGCCATTGTTTGAGAACGAACCCTCGCGTGTGGTCGAGCCGTCGGAGTGCTCGCGATCGACCGTACCCGTGCCACCCTCCGAACCTGTAAACGTGGTTGTGCCGCCATCCCACGTTTGCTCGCCCGTGTAGCTTGCGGTGCGACCCTTGGCGCTAGTCAGCGTGCCCTGACTCGTCAAAGTGCCGTCGTTCAGCTGCCGCTGGGCACTACTGGACCCGCCTCGACCCGTTTCACGCTGCACACTGCTGGTGCCATTATTGAAATTGGTCGTACGGTTCGTGGTCAGTGATTGATTGCCCCGACTAATGTCTCGCTCGGTTTCCATGCGATTTTTATCGGCATCGTAGTAGCGACTGGTTTGCGTACTAACACCGGTACGCGGGTTATTGGTTTCGCCATAGCTCGCCCATTCGTCATTGTCCCAAACGGTTTCAATATAGCCGTAACGTCCGGTATTGGGATTGTAGCCCTCGGTGTACGAATAACCGCCGTAGGGGCCATAAGCCACAGAGCGCGACCCATAGGTGCCGGTACTGCTGTTATACCAACTGCCGTGCCCGTAGGAGACATAATAGGGGTAGTACACCGGCCCATAAATATAGGGCGGGTAGTACCAGCCAGTGCCATAAACCGGCACCCCAGCAACAATATAAATGCTGCTGGTATAGGCCTGGGTGTAGGTGTAAACCACGGTTGTCGAGGTGCTACCGACAACTTTCACCTCGGTGACCTGATAAGACGGCGAACTCGGTGGAATAGCGTAGATAGCGGCGGGCACATCGGCCGTGACTTTCCATGGCCCGAGAGCTGCACTTGCTCGAAACCAGACACCCCCGTAACAAAGGTAATAATGCCCCTTGTACTTAAGCACGTCGTAACTCGTGTTCACCGCCCGCGCGACTTTCGTCTTCTTAATAGCCACGAATTTAGGCTTGCCGGCATAGCTAACTTTCGGCGCCTGAAAGGTAATTAAGACCTCGTTGCGAATCGGCAACATGGCCTCCATGGCCGCTATGTTTGCCTCGCTAGCACCGGGCACAGAAACCCGAACCGTTGCCCGCGGGTGATCGACCGGGATCAACATAAACACCGAAGGCAGCTCCTCAACATAAACCCAGACACCCGTGGCTGGGTCAGCACTGGAAAACCAGCGCCCCGCCGTCAGGAAGTACCACTGCTGTTGATAGACAAACAGTGGGCTTTCGGTATTCGCCACATAGGCCAGCCCCTCGGCGTGTTCTACCTTGACGATTTTCGCGGCACCATCGACAACGATCAACTCCGTTGGCTTAGACACCACGACGACTACAGGCTGGGGCTTATGACTGGGTTTAAGGGGAATGGCAGCGCGTATCGCCGGCTGCAGCTCTGCTTTCGGGATGCGCTGAAAAGCATCGGGCAGGGTTTTGGCCACTGTCCAGGATCCTGTGATTTTAAGGGCGGTAAGCCAGGTATCCCGGTTCAAGAGATAAAAGCGCTTATCCTCATTATGTCTAAATGTCGGCCAGTTGGCGTTCACCACCACGGAGACATCGCCAGCGCCGAGGGGCGTCAAAACTGGCTCGCCATTAACAAATAGCAGGATGCTCGGCGTCTTCGTAAAGTGAATAGCGGGCGGCGCGATGCTGAAACCCGGCGGCGACGATGACGCGATGGCATCGGGTGCCAGGTGGGTCAGGAAAAGGTCGAGGGGCACGGCCACGGTTTTACGTTTCAAGGCCTGCTCAATAGCTGGCTGATAAACCTTGGCTGCCGACCGAGAAAATATTAGCTCTTTAATCTCGATATCACGAATCTGCACCATGCGCTGCTTCATATCAACGTCGCTGGTGCCGGAAAACACCAGGGTACCCAGTTTCGGCGTCGGATCGGCGCTGGGATAGTATTCAAAAGCTATCTGCAAAGTGGCTGCTTTAAATTCAGACCATTCGCGTATTTGCGGGGCGTGTAAAACCAGCTCCCCCTCGGCAAGAAACCAGCGCTGTGGATAACCCCAGCGTGGCGCTGATGGCTTTTCATCCACGGTCGACAATTTGCCGGCAGCAGTCTCGCTGGCCGCGTATAATTGAGGGCCGAAGGCGCAAAGGCTAGCCAGTAAAAAAAGCTGGGGAGACAGTTTGTTGAACAATTTTGGAGAGTGAACTCGCTCTATCCGTGATCGGAGTTTTAGCATTGATGATCTCATTTCGTAGGCTCCGATAGACACAATCGGATTTGCAGAGCTATTACGAACAAAGCGCCATCAGGAGTCAATACAGCTCAGGAAAAACTTAGCCCCCCGCTTGCCTGATAATGACACCAGCCCCGGTCTTACCCCCTTTATTATTTAGACCCTAAAGGGCTACTACCGACGCAAGCAAGGCATGCTTTCTGACTATTTTATGCTTGTGTGTTTAACCTTTGCACTCACGACCCGTAGTGCACCGCCAGCCAGATAGTTTCCTTATCGGGATCCGTCCAGCTAACCCGGTGTTTTTTATGGGCGGCAATATCAATATAACTACCGGCGACCAGTCTGACCTCCGCTTCATCTTCAAAGGTAATCAGCGCCTCACCTTTGAGCACAATCACCCATTCATTTTTCGGCTGGTCATACCAACCCAAGGCAGGACTGGTCTGCCCTTTGGAAATGATTCGCTCTATACAGACAGCTTTACTATCAACGAGTATTTCCACTAGTTCTTTATCCAAACGCTGGGGTATTGCTGCAAATATATTATTGTCTGGCATTACAACTCCCGGACTATTTCGATAAAAGCCGTTCGCGGTTCACCGATAAAATAGCGCGCCTGGCCAAAGCCGTAATCGGCGCGATCGGCATAATCCACATCGGCCAGATTATTAATGCGCAAATTTAATTGCCATCCATGATTCATTAAAACCTGACTGCGTAGATTCAATAGATGATGACCTGGGTAGCTGTGTTGATTTTCGGGATCCGTGTAATACGAGCCCAGATACTGCCATTCCAGCTCGACAAGATTGTGTCCAACAAAATAGCGGCCAATTTGTGCACTACCCGTCGTGCGCGGTGCGGTATCTATTTCATTGCCGTTAATATCCAAGCTACTAATGGCAATATGACTGTCGTAAGTATGGCGCGCATAACTCGCATTCCATTTTACATACCAATCCGTTGTTGGTGACCAGTGTGCCGCCAACTCAATGCCTTTGTGTAGGGTACTGGCGCCACTGATATTGTGACGCTGGCTGTCCTGAAAAATAACCTCGTCTTTTTCCATCCAGTAAGCGGCGATGCTGTACTGCCAACTTTCAACCTGGCCCCGCAGACCGATCTCGATGCTATCCAGAGTCTCAGCATCCAGATCCACATCCGTCTGGCCATTCTGTAAACGATAGAGCTCCGTGGTTTGAGGTGCCCGATAAGCACGGGCGAGATTAACAAACACGCTATGGCCCGGAGCATAATTGTGTACAGCACCAAGCTGCCACGAGGCATTGTTGTAACTATCGCTGCCATCGTCGGGGCGAATAAAACGGCAGTTGGCCGCGTCCACACAGGGCGAAGCACCAGCGGCTTTATTATCGTAGTCATAATGCAGCCATTCGTAGCGCAGGCCGGCCGATAGTGTCGTCGCTGTATCGAGCTGCCAACTCAACATCGCAAAGGGTGAAATCACTGTTGCATCGACACTGTAGTCATAGTGCATACCGGCGGGAATCGCGGCACTAAAAGCTTCTCTCTGTTCTTCCTGCAATTCGCCACGGGTGACTTCACCATCCAGCCCTAGCTGCACAGAGAGCGCCTCATTAAGCTGATGTTTCAATTCACTTTGCCAGCCTAAACTGTAGTGTTTGTTTTTCTCCACCGGCTGCCAGGGCAAAAAGTGCATCAGAAACTCCATTTCCGTATGCCGAGCATAGGCTGTCACGCTCCACTGTGTGCTTTCATCCACCGTGTAATCGAAGCGGCTATTTAAACGCAGGGAGCGCACATCGCGATAGGCCTCCGGATTGGGGTTCTCCTTACGTCGACCGCTGTCTTTATAGGCATCATCGCCACGCACAAAGCCCGCCGTTTCCTGATTCAAGCTGGTGAATGCTGCAGTGGTAATAATGTCTAAGCGCCCTCGATTCGCCGCGTAGCGCAGTTTGGCCTTTTGCTGGTCGAAACCGGCATCGTCTTTATAACCGCCATCCCGCGTACCATCGAAGCCAATATACCAGTTGTCTGCACGATGACTGAGCTGAGTGCGGTAGTAGTCGTGGCTGCCGGTTTCCAGCGCCATGCGGCTCGCCTCACCCGCGCCCAATGAGGGGCTAAGAATATTAATCACCCCATGCAGAGCGTTGCTGCCATAGAGCACAGACTGCGGCCCGGGCAGTACTTCTATGCCCTCGGCGAGTTCACTGGTGGCTTCCAGTAATTGATTAACATTGCAAAACCCGGCGGCGCGTAGCGGGATATTATCTTCCGCCATCACAAAGGCACCGCAGGCTCCGGCCCCGGTCAGCACCGGTGAACGCAGCGCAGTAAGATGTTCCTGACCATTGCCACGGCTAATCCAGACACTGGGCACCCGCACCAGGGCCTCAGTAATATGTCGAGCCCTGACCAGTTCAAGCTCGCTTTTATCGAGGCGGTAAACCGAGCCTGGCCACAGCGATACCTGTTGATCTGTACGACTGCCTTTTATGATGACTTCTTCAAGCCGTAGTACTTCATTGGCCTGAGACCGACCAGCCATGACTAACAATGACAGTGTAAAAACCAGACTTAAATCCGCGAACAGGCTTGCGACCCAAGAGTTCACACCTACATTTCCAGACCTGCTTTTACGCTCTCTCACCCCATCATCGCCCGGTTTATCGCTATTGTTGTGACCATAAATTTGTGTGAGCATAAGCTGATTATCAACTGAGGCCCTATGCTCATGCTATCTAAAGTTTGTGGTTTACACCGTGCCTAAACAATTCGATAACTGCCAGAACAATAAAACACAGCTCGTAGAAGGCTGCCCCTGCGGAAAGAACATGCCAACGAACCAGGGTCGACGCACCACCTTAAAGCTGGGCCTCCTCGCTGTACTGTGGTCGCCCCTCTCTGTTTTTGCCGCCCGCAAGCCGGAGAAAATGCGCCCCCAAACCGGCGATCATCTGGTCTTTGCCTACGGCGAACGCCAGGGCGAAATCATTGCCCCCGACGATATCGCGCTGAATGCAAAGCCCATAGAAGCCTTCCCCAAACACCTGGCGAGTGATGTCACCCGTTCTCGCTCACGACTTAACGCACTCTTATTGGTGCGCCTCGATCCCCAGTCACTCTCCAGCGCCATGGATAAATACGCCGCCGATGGACTGGTCGCCTATTCCGCCGTGTGCACCCACACCGGCTGCACGGTAGAGGGCTGGGATGCCGCAACACAAGAACTCACCTGCCCCTGCCACGGCTCAAAATATGCCGCCACCAATGGCGCCAAAGTACTCCTCGGCCCGGCACCAAAACCCCTGGCGATGCTGCCTCTTAAAATTAAGGGTGGAGAAATTACCGTCGCAGGAGCCTTCTCTCGAAAGGTCGGTTTTACTGTTAACAAATACTAAAAATAAAAAGAGACAAATAATGAAGCCACTCAAGTACGCCATAGCCCTCGTTTTTTGTGCACTCGTAATTACAGCTCAGGCCGATGTCCTCTTTAACAACGATCAATCCAACCTTAAATCGGGCACTCTATTAAAAGACCGGCCCGCTTATAGTTCGGTGACCGACAAACGCCTTACAAAACCCGAACCCCGCAACTGGCTGATGTATCGCGGCACTTATGATTCCCAGGGCTATAGCCCGCTCGAACAAATCAACAGTAAAAACGTTAAGCAGTTAAAAACCAGCTGGACCTTTTCCACGGGTATGCGCGAGGCCCATCAGGCACCGCCGGTGGTTAACGACGGCTATATGTTTGTCACCACGCCCCACAATCATCTGCTCGCCCTCGACGCCCGCAACGGCGAACTACTGTGGCGTTACGAGCGAGAACTACCCGAAGACCTGGTTCAAATGCACCCCACCAATCGCGGTGTCGCCCTGCACGGTGACTACGTTTACATGGCGACTGCCGATGCTTATTTAGTCGCCCTCGATGCCCGCACCGGCGTGGTGGTGTGGGAGCAGGAGGTCGAGGATTACGCTTCCGGTTATTACATGACCATGGCACCCTTGGCCGCCAGTGGCAAAATCATGGTCGGCGTATCCGGTGGAGAGTTCGGTATTCGCGGCTTTGTCGCCGCCTTCGATGCAAAGACCGGCAAGCCCGCGTGGAAGACTTACACCATTCCCGCGCCCGGCGAACCCGGCAGTGAAAGCTGGCCCGGCGACACCTGGAAGACCGGCGGCGTGCCCGTGTGGATTACCGGCTCCTACGATCCCGCCACCAAAACCACCTACTGGGGCACCGGCAACGGCGGGCCGTGGATGGGCGACGCTCGCCCCGGCGACAACCTCTACGCCACGTCGGTGATTGCCCTTGATGTTGATAGCGGCAAATTGCGCGGCCACCACCAGTACCACTGGAATGATTCGTGGGACTGGGATGAAGTCTCCGCACCTCTGTTGTTAGATTTTCAACGCAAGGGCAAAACCGTCAAAGGTCTGGTTCACCCCGGGCGCAATGGTTATCTCTGGTTTTTAGAGCGAGGCAAAGAAAAAATTAATTTTGTCGATGCCAAACCCTATGTAAAACAGGATGTCTTTAAAAGCATCGACCCCGTGAGCGGACGGCCCGAATACAACCTCGACCGCAAACCACAAACCGGTAAGGTCACCACCTTTTGCCCGTCCTCATGGGGTGGGAAAGACTGGCCGCCCGCCGCCTTTAATCCCAAAACCCGGCTCTTATATATTCCGGCTAATGACAATGTTTGCGGCAAATTAAAAGGTGAAGAAGCCGAGTACCGTGAAGGACAATTGTATCTCGGGGCCGTGCTGGAAGAATTTGAAGTCGTACTGCACGAAGATGCCAAAGATTATATTGGCGAGCTACAGGCCTGGAATGTCGACACCGCCGAAAAGGCCTGGTCGGTTAAATTTAAAAGCCACAACTGGGGGCCGATATTAGCGACGTCGGGTAATTTGGTTTTTGCCGGTGGTACTAATGATCGCTATTTCCGTGCCTACGATGCCAGCACCGGCAAGTTACTGTGGCAGCAACGCACCAACTCCGGCGTGATCGGCGTACCCGTCAGCTATGAAATCGACGGCGTGCAATATATTGCCGTGCAATCGGGCTACGGCGTCGATGCCGAGCGCGAGCAAGCGCTGTTAAATTTAAGCCAGGGTACAAGTACCTATGTCCCCCAGGGCGGGGTTATCTGGGTTTTTGCGCTGGAACAATAATTTCAAAAAATTTGTTCACTCACTATCTAATAACAAGGAAAATATTATGTCAGGTATTCTCGAAGGTAAGGTTGGTTTAATTACGGGCGCCGGTTCGGGCATTGGCCGCGCCACCAGTTTAATATTCGCTGATGAGGGGGCCAAAGTCATAGTCTCTGATGTCAACGAAGAGGGTGGTAACGAAACGGTTGCGATGATTAAAAAAGCCGGTGGCGAAGCTACCTTTGTTCACTGTAATGTCACCGACTCAGCCAGTGTTGAAGCGCTGATAAAAGCCTGCGTCAGCCATTACGGCCAGCTCGACTGTGCCTTTAATAACGCCGGGGTCTCCGGAAAAATGGCCAACACGGTGATGTGCACAGAAGAGAATTTTGATCTGAATATCGCCGTCAATTTAAAGGGCGTCTGGTTGTGCATGAAAAATCAGATTCAGCAATTTCTCGACCAGGGTACCGGCGGATCGATTGTTAGCACGGCCTCTATTGCCGGATTGGTTGCCGCCGCTTATGCCCCCGCCTATGGCGCGGCCAAACACGGCGTTAATGGGCTGACCAAATCTGCCGCCATTGAATTTGCCAAGAAAAATATTCGCGTTAACTCCGTCTGCCCCGGGGTGATTGAAACACCCATGGTCGCCGCGGCGGGTTCCGATTCAAAAATGATTGACGCTTTAATCGCCGCAGAACCCATTGGTCGCATGGGCCAACCCAGTGAAATTGGCCACGCCGTTGCCTGGCTATGTTCCGACAAAGCCTCCTTTGTCACCGGCCACTGCATGCCCGTTGATGGTGGTTACGTCGCGCAGTAACTAAATAGGTCTTTGCCCATTGCTAAAATAAGTAGTAAAAAAACGCAGTGGGCAATGAGATGCTAAATATCGCAATAGCCACTTTAGAGGTGAGCGCTAAAGCTTCCGGATACAACTAAGGGGCTCGCGCCTCAGCGTACCGGGTTTTCCCGCTATGCCTCTTTAATTACCCCCCTCCCTTTTTTGTTCCCTAGCGATAGATGTAAAAAGAAGCGTCTTATATAAAAGGCTCAGGCTATCCGCTAATATAAGGCCAATAACAATAATTTGTGCACACCACTTAAAATAAAAAAGAAGGTGTCCGTTTTGTCCGTACTGCTCAATTGGTTAGCCAGCCATGAATCTGCATTAAGCGCTATTGCAGCATTGATTGCCATTCTTGCGGGAGTTACCGTGGGTATTCGATTGATGTGGGCGCGCATGCCCGACAACGCCATCAGCAGCCTGAAGCGCCCGGCCTTTTTGTCGAACTGGCGTAATGTCGGGCTGATTATCGTGATACTGCTGGCATTATTGCTGATCGCTATTTTTACACTTGGCCCCGATAGTGCTGAGCAAAGTGGCGCTGAGCTTACTACCACGGACCTTACCGCTACAAATAAGGCTTCCGTAACTCCAGAGACCAATATCACCGGCAAGCCCTCAGTTGCGGTACTGGCCCTCAACAATATTTCCGATGATCCCGAACAAACCTACCTGGCCGACGGCATCGCCGAAGATGTCATCACTCTGTTATCCCGTAATCCGCGCTTTTTTGTAATTGCCCGCAATTCGTCTTTTACCTATCGCGGTAAGGCCGTTGATATTCGCCAGGTGGGTGAGGAGCTGGGGGTGCGATATGTGGTGGAAGGCAGCTTGCGCAAGATCGGCGATCGTCTGCGCGTAACAATTCAGCTGATTGACACCGATAATGGCCGACACGTGTGGGCCGAAAAATATGATCGCGCTTACGCTAACCTTTTCGCCCTACAGGATGAAATCACCAACGGCATCGCCATCGCTCTGGGTGACCAAATCTATACCGCGGAAATTGCCCGCGCCCATAGCACACCGACAGACAACCTCGATGCCTGGGGCCTGGTGATGCGATCCAACCGTTCGCTTGTTCACTTTAACCGAGAGTCAAACAACCAGGCCATCAAGGATTTGCGCGCTGCCCTTGCGCTAGACCCGAACTACGCCCTGGCAAAGGCCGAATTGTCCATCAACCTTTGTGTAAAGGTCATCCAAACGTTTAGCGATAACCCCAGAGATGATATAGCAGAGGCCTACACGCTAGCTGCAGAAGCTTTACGTGCGGAACCAGATCATCCCATTGTGCTAACCAGAATAGGCGCTTGCTACGGGTTTACCGGCCGCCGGGAAGATGCCATTCGCCTGCTGGAAAAGGCCCTTGTCAAACAACTTAACAATGCCCTGGCATTATGGACGATGGGGACGGCACTGGTTCTAGATGGGCAAGCTGCTTTAGGCTTATCAAAACTTGAACAGGCTATCCAACTATCACCGCGGGAGCCGCTGATGTATATCATCAAGGTCTTTCAAGTCTCCGCCCTGGGCCAACTCGGACGCTACGTCGAGGCCGAACAAGCAGCACTTGCTGGCATCCAGGTATATGACGGCTGGCACCGATCATGGCTTGCCCTGGCGATAGCGAGAGCAGGCCTGGGTGATATAAAAGGTGCTCAACAGGCACTCTACAAAGCCAGGGAAATAGAACCCGGCTTTTCTCTGATGTCAGTTAAAAAAAGCTATGCGCTTATTTTCAAGGACAAAGGTCGCAAGGCCCTTGCCAAGCTTGAACCCATCTGGCCGGAAGATTTGTTGACAGCTAATGGCACTAAAGAACAAGACTAAAACGATAAGACTAGTAACATTTACACTCTATAACTTAACACTTGCCATCCATCACATAATTATAAGAAGGATGATTACCATGGAACCATTAGAAGGCATTCGCATTGTTGAACTAACCACTAACGTCGCTGCCCCAATGGGAACGATGATGCTGGCTGATCAGGGCGCCGATGTGATTCGCATTGAGCCGGTCGACAGCGCCGATCCATCCCGCGCAGTCGGTGCAATACGCAATGGGGTGACAAGTTACTATTTGAGCCTGAACCGCAACAAACGCGCCATTGCTATCGACCTGAAAGACCCCCGCAGCAGACCGCTAATGGAGGACTTGTTGCGCAGTGCTGATGTCTTCGTTCACAACACCCGCCCCGGCGTTGTTGAACGCCTCAATTATGGTTATGAGGATGTCCACGCGCTCAATCCAAATTTAGTGTTTGTCTCGCTCAGTGGCTTTGGCCCTGACGGACTCGCTGCAAAACGCCGCGTTTATGACCTGGTCATTCAGGGTGTTTCAGGTATGGCCCATTCACAGTCCGGTGGAAACGGCCCTGAGATGGTTAAAAATATCGTCTGCGACAAAGTCGCTGCGGTGACGGCTGCCCAGGCGATCTCCTCGGCGTTGTTAGCCCGTGAGCGCGGCAAAATTGGCGGCCACCATGTCGAGCTCACCATGCTCGAAGCAAACCTCAGTTTCCTTTGGCCCGATGGCTTCTGGAATAACAGCTTTGTCGGTGCTTGTGAAGAAAAGCCGCTGCTCTCTGATTTTATCTCCACCCTGCAAACCAACGATGGTCATATCACCATGTTCGTGGTTGGCGACAACGAATTTGAAGGTGCCTGCGCGGTCTTCAAATGCCCTGAATTACTGAAAGATTCTCGCTTTATTACCATGGCTGAGCGCTTTGGTAACGGCCGGGCATTAATGGACGAATTTAAAAAGCACACGCTCAACTTTGCTACCGACGACTTGGTCGCCCAAATGGAAGACGCTCAAGTGCCCTGTGCGAAGATCAACGATTTCGATGACGTGATTAACGATCCGCGAATCACCGAGCGTGGCTCCATCATCGAATATGACCACCCGGTAGGCGGGCGAGTCCGCCAGCCACGACCTGCGGCAATCTTTGATAAAGAACCCAGCGGCGTCCGTTTACACGCACCCGGCAAAGGGGAACATACCGATGAGGTTTTTTCCACGCTGGGCCACAGCGCCGAAACCTTAGCCAAACTGCACACGGCCGGTGTGTTGGGATGAGCCGCTGGGTTAAGAGCTTGGCTAAACGAGCAAGCCCGCTCCGGTGGCATCAAATAATCAACTCACCATTATTTCTTACTGCTATCACTATCACTATCAAAAATAATTACAGGGACTGTTGTAGTGGATAATATTAACGACATTCTAAGCTGGCTCAATGCAAACGAGACAGCTCTGAGCGCAATAGCGGCATTGGTGGTGATTATAGGCGTTACCTTGTCGCCCCTGGGAGCCGGCCTACGCGCCTTATTTGGGGGAGGTAAAGATGCCAAGAGTAAGACGGTCGAACTGGCGCTAGCCAGCAACCAGCTCGGCGATCAATTCGATACACAAAGTACTGAAACTATAAACCCGACTACTCAAGACTTTCTAAACACCCCGCCCCCACTGATCACCGACAAACCCTCCATCGCTGTGTTGCCCTTCGTCAATATGTCCGACGACAAAGATAAAGAATACTTCGCCGACGGCATGACCGAAGACATTATCACTGGCCTGTCCTGCGACAGCCGCTTGTTTGTCATCGCTCGCAATTCCACCTTTGCCTACAAGGGTCAAAGCCCGGATATTCGCACGGTAGGCAAAGAGCTGGGTGTGCGCTATGTGCTGGAAGGCAGTATTCGACCGGTGGGCGAACGCTTGCGTATTACCGTGCAGCTCATCGAGACAGACACCGGCAGCCATATCTGGGCCGACAAAATCGACCGACCCATAGCGGAGATATTTGATATTCAGGATGAGGTCGTCGATAGCCTGGTCTCTACCCTGTGCGCCAACCTGGGTGTTGCCGAAGGCAAGCGTGCTGCCCGTCAGGCGCCGGAAAACCTCAGAGCCTGGCAATTGTGTACACAGGCAGAAATGCTTTGGTCTGGACAACGCACGGTAGAAGCCTTGAAGGAGGCTCAGCGACTCAGTAAAAAAGCCACCGAGTTAGAACCCGGATATGCACTGAGTTGGGCGATGCTGTCGTATTTTTCCTCTGTAGATATGCCCTACTTACTCACAGATGATCTGGACGGTATCGCATTGTCGGCGATAAAACTAAGCAATAAAGCCGTATTACTGGCAGCGGATGACGCAACGGCACTGGCTTACGCAGGTGCAGCTATGGCTCTATCCGGCAAAGCGAATATCGCCATTGATTATCTTGAACGAAGTTTGACCCTTAATCCCAACAGTGGTTTTGCACGTATTCAATTCGCTACCGCACTTATCTGTGCTTCACGGCAACAGGAGGCCTTTGAACAGCACGAAATATTTTTTCGCCAGTCACCCTTAGACCCAAATTTAGGATTGGCATATATGTGGCGATGTTTGGGCTATCTAATCTTGGCCAGGCATGATGATGCCGTGCAATTTGCAAGGCTGGCCGTTAAACATCAACCCCGTTTCCCGTGGACATACGCGGCGCTGGCACAGGCACTGGCTGGACTAGAACAGGATAACGAGGCACACCAGGCTATGGCACAGGCCAGAGAAATGGCGCCCCATTTTACCCTTGAAAAAATGACAGCATTTTGGCGGTTTGTACTCACTGTCCCTGGGGATGCTGAACGAATTAACGATCTTGCACGCAAGGCCTGGGTGGACTAAAAGGCAAGTTTATTAAGAGGCCATCCCAAGTTTTTAGCTCGGGGGAAAGTCGATGGGGATGGACTACTATTAAGCTATTGCGCAGAGCTATCGCGCAAAAATCCCAACGAATAACTCAAATAATAAGGACATAAATATGAGTAAATCCGTATTGGAAGCAGACTACGTCATAATTGGTGCCGGTGCGCCCTCCATGGCCATTGCCGATACCCTGCTAAATGAAAGTGACAGCACCGTGATTATGGTCGATCGGCGCCACAAACCGGGCGGCCACTGGAATGACAGTTATCCCTTTGTTCGCTTGCATGGGCCGTCTTTAATGTATGGCGTAAATTCAAGACCCCTGGGCGAAGACCGGATTGACAGCATCGGCCTCAATAAAGGGTTGATGGAACTGGCTAGCGGCAGTGAAATTTGCGCCTATTTCGACGATGTTATGCGCCATGTTTTCCAGCCAAGCGGCAGGTTCACCTATCTGCCCATGCATGACTATCTTGAGTCTGGCGAGGCGGTTTCCCTGGTCAATGGGGAGAAAGTCGGCATCAAGGCCAAAAAGAAAACCTTCCATGTGATGATCGGCGGTGACATTCCCGCTTGCACCCCACCTACGTTTAAGGTTGCTGAGAATACCACCTGTATGCCGCCTAATGGCCTTGTCAATCTGCCGGGCGTTCCCGAATGTTTTGCCATAATTGGTGGCGGTAAAACGGCGGTGGATACCATCGTCTGGCTGCTTGAACGCGGTGCCAACCCCGAATCCATCACCTGGATTCGACCGCGGGATTCATGGTTTGTCAATCGTAGAGGGCTTCAATTTCACGAGGCTTTTTTTGAGCAGTCAATCGGCTGGCTGGTTGCCGATATGGAAGCGGCCGCCTCAGCAAAGACGGTAGACGATATTTTTCTCCAGCTAGAACAAGCCGGTTACATGTCGAGGATAGATAACGCGGTAATGCCCAGTATGTTTCGCTGCGCCATCATCAGCGACGCCGAGCTGGCGCAGCTCAAACGCGTGAATAAAGTCATCCGCATGGGCCATGTGCACGCCGTACAGCAGGGTAAAGCCATTCTGGAAGGCGGTGTGCTGGACTTGCCGGAGGACACGCTATTTATTAATTGCAGTGCCGATGGCATTCCACGTCAAGAAGGGGGAGCTATTTTTCAGGGTACTCAAGTTTTTCCGCAGATGGTTCGATTCTGCCAGCCCAGTTATAGCGGTGCTTTTATCGCGAAAACTGAACTCATGCTTTCTTCCGATGACGAAAAGAACGCCCTGTGTCAGCCCGTATACATGCCCAACGAGCCTGTTCATTGGCTTACACAGCAAATCACCACGGTGCAGAACAATGTAGCTTGCGATCAATATCCGTGGACCCAAACCTGGAATGCCGAATCACGACTGGAGCCAATTTCCACGCTCTTCGCTAGTGCTCACGAAAGTGGTGATCCCAATAAATTAGCCTTGATGGATCGTTTGCATCAAAGCGTCCCCCCGGCTATGGAGAACATGGTGAAGCTGTTGGCTGATAATGCCAGTTAACCAGATGGCCGCCAGAAGCTGGCAAGAAATTTAGCGCGCTTTTTGTGCGGCCAATTTCAGCGATGCCTTGATCTAGGCACCGCACGATAGAAGCCATGAAAGAGGCCCCGTTACCCCATAATAAAGCGAGCCAGTTAGAGCTCGGGGAAGTACAAATGTGGCTTCAGTCGAACATTAATAAAACCGTCTATACCGCCACTCACTGCTCCGTATCAGCGCTGCCTTTCATTTTGTTTATTGCATCCCCTGCATATTCTGTGGCGTAGGACACACCCTCTACCGAGCACAGCCATTATTGTTGGCCGCTAATATTTGAAGGCCTTTTAAATGCCCATCAGCCACAGAAAGAAACAGCGTAATACCAGTATTTTTCTCGCCATCTTTGGTGCCTTTTTCTTGCTGCCGGGGTTGGGGCTTTTATTTTTTAAAGCCATCCCCAATTTTTCCCGCCTATTTTCAACACCCAGTCTCAGTGGCGATGAGTTCGAATCCATCGTCGCCGCCGGTATTATTGGTCTACTGTTTAGTCTTGCCGGCGGTGGCACCGTGTACTGGGGCCTTAAAAAACCCAGTGACGATGTAGAGCTACTCGACAGTGATAGCCCCTGGTTGGGACAAAAGAAGTGGGCATCCGCGACCATCAAGGATAGCTTCATCTTAAGCGGCGGGCTTATCTGGGGCTTTGCACTTTTCTGGAATCTTATTAGCGCACCTGCGCTCTTAGCCTTTTCCGATGAGCTCGGTAAAGGTAATCAACTCATCTGGTTTGTCTTGCTCTTCCCCCTCGTGGGTTTATTTCTTATTGGCGCCGCCATTCATAAAACTCTGGACTGGCGCCGCTTTGGTCAAATGACGGTCACACTTGAACCCTATCCTGGTGCCATCGGTGGTGATGTCGCGGGCACCATTCACCTTTCGACGCCGCTGCCGGCGGGGACCCCCATTAAAGTATCGCTCGACTGCGTGCGACACTATCGCCACGGTAAAAACTCCAGCCAAAATATTGTCTGGCAGCACAATGAACTGTTCGAGCCCCTGCAAAGTAGCCGCTCCACCAGCGTACAATTTTTATTTGAGGTACCGACAAATCTACCCGCGTCCAGTCCCTCTGATAATAACTATCATACCTGGACACTCAGTGTTAGCGCGGAGCTGCCCGGTGTCGACCTGGTGCGTCAGGTAGAGCTTCCGGTATTCCCAACGGCAGAAAAGGCCGACTCGTCTTTTCGCCTCAATATTAAATCATTAACCAAGCCCTCAGAGGCTGCTGATGCTCTCTTCGCCACCGATGCGGGCCAGGAACAGGCCATCATCGGCGACCATAAAACGAAAGGCTTTGGCACCGGGGTTTTTATCGGTTTGGTCTTTACGGCGGTGGGTATCGCTCTAATCTACTTTATGGGCCTCCCGCAAAAAGAGACCTTCCTTATCGCCTTCGGCTCAATGTTTAGCCTTATTGGCTTCAGCATATTTTCTTTCAGCATTATTGGCCGCTTTCGCCGTTATTATCTTCGCCTCAACAAACCGATGTTCGAATTTCGTTATAAGAGTTTGTTTGGCGGAAAAGTGGTAAGCCTTAATTATGATGAGATAGCCGCAGTGACCACCGAGAGTCGAGGCTCGATGAATGTCGGTAATAAGCACTATCAGTTTTTTAATCTGGGCCTAAGGCTAAATAATGGCGAGGCCCTGTGTATAGGTGACAGATTTAGCCGCCAGCAGGTAGAACAAACGGCTCGGGCTTTAGCCCAACAACTAGATATTGAAGTGGAAGAAAAAGCCCAAAGGGTTTCGCGGCTGGCCCCAAAAACTTAAGCCCTTATTGACCACCAAAATCATTAATGGCACGCAATAATTGTCGACAGCTGATTTGCCCTACCAGCTTGCCATTTTCGACTATGGGCCGGCGGCGGTGTTTTTGTTTTAACATTTCAGCGGCCACCGTAATAATATCTTCGCTGGGGCTATTCACTGCGACTTCTTTTGTCATCACCACTTGAACCTGCTCTGCCCCCGGCGTACCGCCGTTGTACACCGCACTGACGATGGCTCGCATACAATCTAATTCAGACAGCACGCCCACTAGCCGACCGTCATCATCAACCACAACCACACCCGACACCCGGTTTTCTATAATGACCTGCGAAGCCTCAGAAATAGTAATGCTCTGCTTAACGGTGCGGGGGGTACGCATATATTCCCGCACTTCCACGGATTTCGTCATATTTGTCATCATTTTTATTATCAACTTGCATAACTGCTGTACTGATTTAAGCATAGTCTCTACTGGCCAATTGCACAGCAGTCGCCGTAAAAAACCGGGCCTTAATTAATCTCTGCCGCCAATGAATACGCCAGGGAGGGGTGCCGCACTATGCCCTCGCAGTCTTAAGCCATACACTACAGACCATGACATCCCTCGACCAAAGCCCTGTTACCCAGCTCCGTGGCATCGGCACACAAATGCGCGACAAGCTGGCCCGGCTGGGTATTTCGACCCTGCAAGATATTCTCTTCCACTTGCCGCTGCGCTATATGGATCGCACCCGCATCAGCCCCATTGGCAGCCTGCAGCCCAATACCGAGGCGGTGATCGAGGGCGAAATACGCGGCAGCGATATTGTTATGGGTCGCCGTCGCAGCCTTATTTGCAAGGTGCAGGACAATACCGGGCTTATCACCCTGCGCTTTTTCCACTTTGCCGCCGCCCAGCGCCACACCATGGTGGTCGGCGCGACGATGCGCTGCTATGGCGAGGTACGGCGTGGCAGTGCCGGGCTTGAGCTCTATCACCCCGAATACCAGATACTCGATGGCCAGCAGCCAGAACCACTGGCCCAGAACCTGACCCCGGTTTATCCCGCCGGTGATGGCATTACTCAACACCGCTTGCGCACCATCACCGAGCAAACGCTAGCGCTGTTGAATAACGACAATCTCAGTGAGCTATTACCCCAGACTCAAGCCAATGAGGCCCAGCAAAGTAGTTTGGTCGATGCCCTGCGCTTTCTTCACCGCCCCCCCGCCAATGCCCCCGTTGAATTACTGGCCAAAGGTGAGCACCCCGCCCAGCAGCGGCTGGCCTTTGAGGAATTGCTCGCCCACCACTTAAGTATGCAGCGCCTGCGCCAGACGATCCGGCAGCAGGGTGCCCCCGCTTTTGCTAATGATCAGCAACTCACGGCGCAATTTCTCAAGGGTCTTCCCTTTGCCCTGACCCCTGCTCAACAGCGGGTAAGCGATGAAATCGCCGCCGATATCAGCCAGCCCATACCCATGTTGCGCCTCTTACAGGGCGACGTTGGCTCGGGCAAGACCGTGGTCGCCGCCCTCGCCGCCTTGCGCGCTATAGCCAGTGGTTATCAGGCCGCCATTATGGCGCCGACGGAAATTCTCGCCGAGCAGCACCGACAAAATTTTGAAGCCTGGTTTGCGCCGCTGGATATTCGCGTCGCCTGGCTCAGTGGCAAACTGAAGGGCAAAGCGCGGGCTTATCAGCTCAGCGGCATCGCCGATGGCAGCGCCCAACTCGTGGTCGGCACCCACGCCCTGTTTCAGGATCAGGTCGAATTCCATAATCTCGGCCTCACCATTATCGACGAGCAACATCGCTTTGGCGTGCATCAGCGCCTCGCATTGCGCGAGAAAGGCCGCAGCGATAATTTGACCACCCATCAACTGATCATGACCGCCACCCCCATTCCCCGCACGCTAGCCATGAGCGCCTATGCCGACCTCGATGTCTCGGTGATTGACGAACTTCCTCCCGGTCGCAGCCCGGTCAATACCGTGGCCATCGCCGACCAACGTCGTTTAGAGGTCGTGGCGCGTATTCGTGAAGCCTGTCAGGCGGGCCAGCAGGCTTATTGGGTCTGCACACTGATTGAGGAGTCTGAAAACCTCGAAGCTCAGGCTGCCGAAGTCACCGCCGAAGAGTTAGCCTTGCTGCTGCCTGAATTGAGTATTGGCTTAGTCCACGGACGCATGAAAGCCGCACAAAAAGCCAGTGTGATGAATGATTTCAAAGCGGGCAAACTTAAACTACTAGTGGCCACCACCGTTATTGAAGTGGGTGTCGACGTGCCCAATGCCAGCCTGATGGTGATCGAAAACCCCGAGCGCCTGGGCCTCGCTCAATTACACCAATTACGCGGGCGAGTAGGGCGGGGCAGTGTCGCCAGCCACTGTGTATTGTTGTACAGCACACCGCTGTCGCGCCAGGCCAAAGAACGCATTACCATTATGCGCCAGACCAACGATGGCTTTGTGATTGCCGAGAAAGACCTGGAACTGCGCGGCCCCGGCGAGGTGCTCGGCACCCGGCAGACCGGCGATGTTGATTTGCGTATCGCCGACTTACAGCGCGATGCCCATTTGCTCGATGAGGTGAAAGAGCGGGCACAAGAGATTATGCTTCACCACCCCGAATTGGTGACACCCCTGATTCGCCGCTGGCTGGGCGACCGAGAGAGTTACGGCCAGGTTTAAGGCTACCCTTTCAAGCGCGAAATAATGGATTCCAACTCAACATTAAGGACAATGATGCGACAATTTTTTGGCGACACACCCCTGAAAAGTGCCCGACTGTGGTTACTTATTGCTTTTCTCAGTTACAGCCTCTGCGGTTTTTTGCTAATCCCCTATGTCATAAAAAGCCAGCTCATTCAGTTTGTCGACGGCAGCTTGCGGCAAAAGGCCAGTCTTGAGAGCGTCAGCTTCAACCCCTTTTTATTGCGCCTGCAACTGCACAAGCTCCAACTCGAAACCCCTGAGCAAGCGCCGCTGCTCTCTCTCGGTGAACTGGTCGTCGACGTCGATACCTTTGGCCTGTTCAAGGGTGCCTGGCAGCTCAGTGAACTTCGTCTAACAGACTCTGAAATTTTTGCCGAAATCGACAGTGATGGCCAACTCAACCTGAACCGATTGATACCCCCGCCCAGTCAAGACAGCGAAACGGTTGATGACACTGCCCAGCCCAGTGCAGTGCCGCGGCTGGTTTTACAAAACATTGCCCTCGAACAGTGGCGCATCCATTTCAAACAATTAAATCGAGCGGAGCCCTTTGACCTCCACCTCAACCCCCTCAATTTCAACATTGCCCAACTCAGCACTCTGCCTGAGGATGGTGGTAGCTACCACTTTACCGCCCAGCTCAGCGATACAGAAACCCTGGCCTTTAGCGGTGAGCTGCAACTCGAACCCCTGGCCGCTACCGGGCATATTGCGCTGGATAATATTGCCTTAAATCGTGGCGGCGATTACTTGCGAGAGCTGCTGCTGTTTACGGTAAACCAGGGCACGCTTTCTATCAGCAGCGATTTTGCGCTGGATAACAGTGGCCCCGCACAAAGCCTGGCTCTGCAGGCGAGCAATATCAACATTGCCATCGAGCAATTGCAGCTCGATACTCTGGCGCCCGTCGAGCCCCTGCTCAAACTGAGTAGTATTAGCCTTAACAACGCCAGCTTCACATGGCCAGAGCAGCAGATGAACGCCGAGTCACTGGTGGTCGAAAATGGCTTCGCCAACAGCTGGCTGAGCCGCGAGAAGGTGTTTAATTACAGCCAACTTCTTGTTAGCACTGACTCACCAGCAAGTGCTGACCCGGTGCCTACGAACGAGCCCGCAGCAGAAACGAAGCCACTACAGCTTCGCCTTGAACAAATACAGTTAAAAGAAGTGCTGCTCAGCTTTGACGACCGCTCCCTGCGCGAGCCCGCCCCCCAGAAAGTAGACATCATCGAACTCACGCTCAAACCCTTCACCCTTGAGCAGGATGCCGAATTTGACCTGCAGGCCGAGCTCACTATTAATGCCACGGGTAAAACCCTCGTCAACGGTAAAGTGGGTGCCATGCCGCCGATGGCCGCATTGGCAATTGCCCTGAATGAAATACCGTTGCCGCCGATTAACAACTACCTACATGACGCCATCCAGCTCAATCTCACCAAAGGTAGCGTCGACGCCAAGCTGCAGCTCGACTACCAAGTTAAGGGCAGCGAGTCTCTATCACTGCGCGGTGACATCGCTATCAAGCAGCTCGACACCTTCGACCTTGCCGACCAGGAAAGCTGGATCAACTGGCAGCAACTGACCATCGACGATCTCAATTTACAGCTTGAACCGGCGAGTCTGAACATTGCCAGGATTGAGCTCGTGAAGCCCTATTTTGATGCGGTTGTCTTCGAAAATGGCGAAACCCGACTCTTTCGCATGTTAGTGCCAGCTACTGAACAGCCCGCTAATTCTAGTGACAATCAAAATACAGAAGAGGGCAGCTTCCCCATCACTATCGCTAAATTTAAGCTGATTGATGGCAGCATGGACTACAAAGATTTCAACCTGCCCCTCAATTTTGCCACCCATATTCACAACCTCCACGGCCAGGCGGAGGATATCTCGACCCTATCAAGCAAGCCCACTCAACTGGTTCTGGATGGCAAAATTGATCAATACGGCACGGCGAAAATCAGTGCCGCCAGTCAGCTGAGTGCTCCCCAGGCCTTCAGCGAAATCAAACTCGATTTAGCCAATGTCGATATCACCAGCGCCAGCTCTTACTCGGGTAAGTTCGCCGGTTACGCCATTGATGCGGGCACTCTGGGCTTAAATCTGGACTACCGCATTCAAGAAGGGCAAATGCGCGGCGACAACCATATGCTGCTCGAACACCTGACTCTGGGCGAGGCTGTCGACAGCCCCGATGCCGTGAGCCTGCCTCTAAAACTGGCCGTCGCGCTGATGAAAGATATCGACGGCAATATCGATATCGACCTGCCCGTCGAGGGTGACCTCAATAATCCCGAGGTGCATGTCGGCGGCATCGTCTGGAAGGCCTTTGGCAACTTACTAGTTAAAGTCGTCGCCAGCCCCTTCAAAATGCTCGGAGGGCTGTTTGCGGACGGCGATGAAAGCGGCCTTGAAAGCTCTATTTTCACCCCCGGTTCCAGTGCTCTCTCCACCAACGAACAGCAGGAACTCGATAAGCTCGCCCAGGCTTTGCAGCAAAAACCTGCCCTGGCCCTGACTATCAGCGCCTGTTATCAACCGGAAAGCGATGGCCTGGCTCTGCAAACACAAGCATTTAATCGTGCCTATCAAACCCTATCCGGTGATGAAGAGCTTTCGGCAGCTCCTACCGGCGAGCAAAATGCCCTGCTTGAAACGATGTACAGCACCACTTTTGACGCCGAGAAACTGCTGCAGTTAAGAGGCAGCATTGAACAAAGGGTTGCCCAGCAAAACGAACCCGCGTCAAACGCTGAGGATTTATCTGCCACGATCAACGAGCAAGTCAATGCATCGATGCGTCAAGAGCTTGTGAGTAAGCAAACACTTACTTCGGACCAGCTAAGCACACTGGCAAAAGAACGTGCCGCGACTGTTTTCAAACAATTGGCTGAGCCTGGCGACACCGGCCCGGCACTGGATTCATCGCGCTTACAGATAGCACAAGAAGCCCTGATCTTGCTCGCCACTAGCGACAGCCCAGACAAGCCTATTGCCTGCTCGTTGACGCTCTCGGCCCTGTAATACTTACCCTGGCTTTGCGAAGCATCAAGTCAGACCGCAGAATCTGCATGACGGCGGCAGCCACTCGCCCTATAATTCCGCCCAAGGACTTCATGACGTACTCAACCACCCAGATCAACGCGGGAACAGCCTATGGCCATTAACAACCCCCTTTACAAAATTCTTGGCCGTTCGCCGATTAAACCCATGCAACAACATATGGGCGAGGTGGTCAATTGTGTGAAGTTGCTGGAGAACTTTTTTAATGCCTCCAACGATGGCGACTGGACAAAGGCGAGTGCTGTTTACGATGAGATTTGTACTCGCGAGCGGCAGGCCGATGAGCTTAAAAAGCAAATTCGCCTGCACCTGCCGAAAAGCCTCTTTATGCCGATGCCACGCACCGACCTGCTTGATCTGGTCACCACTCAGGATCGCATCGCCAATGGCGCGCGAGATATTGCTGGCTTAATGCTGGGTCGCTCCATCGTCATTCCGGAGCCTCTGCAAGACTGCGGTATGGACTTCCTGAAAACCGCCATCGCCGCCACCGAGCAGGCCTTTGTCGCCATTAACGAACTCGACGAGCTGCTCGAAACCGGTTTTGGTGATCGGGAAGTGAGCTTTATTGCCACCTTGATCGAAGCCCTCGATGAACTCGAACATGAAAATGACCAGCTGGAGCAGGACCTCCGTAAAAAGCTGTTTGCACAGGAAGCCGGTCTGCCCCCTGTCGATGTGATGTTTCTATATAAAATCATCGACACCGTGGGCGAAATGGCCGACAACGCCGAGCGCGTTGGTGCCCGACTGCAACTTTTGCTAGCCCGCTAAACGCGGGTTTTTACGCCGACCTTCCTCACTCCTTTATCATCTGACTAATTAGCCCTATGACAATTATTGCCGAACACGGATATTTGCTCCTGACACTCGCCTGCGTTTTTGGCTTCTTTATGGCCTGGGGCATTGGTGCCAACGACGTCGCCAACGCCATGGGTACCTCGGTGGGCTCACGTGCGCTGACGGTCAAACAGGCGATTATGATCGCCATGCTGTTCGAGTTTCTCGGTGCCTATCTGGCCGGCGGCGAAGTTACCGCGACTATCCGCAAAGGCATTATTGATACCGCGTCGGTGGCGGATCAACCGGAGTTACTTGTCTTCGGCATGCTCGCGGCCCTATTGGCCGCTGGCACCTGGCTACTCATCGCCAGCATTAAGGGCTGGCCGGT
>MAAC01018332.1_pt1 | contig 26201 bp, 15 predicted proteins | sample 1115981 | NCBI WGS metagenome assembly MAAC01 (sample SAMN04961126, study PRJNA320927) | seawater metagenome | isolation source: sample BD02T64 sea water enriched with oil for 64 days | place: USA:Gulf of Mexico | collected 2013-07-27
ACAGAAAATCAATGATTTTTTTGCCATAACACTTCCGAGGATAGCTGATACTTTAGACAGTTGGATTAATGACAACTTTCAAACACTGACGCCTGCACCTTGAAGTGTTACGGGTATATATGAATAAGATGAAGGAATATTACCTATGCTATAAAGCAAACTGTGTTTTTTGAGCGATTTGAATTTACAAATAGCCATAAAGGCTTGCCACGTACTATCACTGATAGAGGTATATAAGCTAAGTGAGTTTCTTAATGCAATAAATGCTTTTTCTTTATCACGCAATGCCACGGCCTCGATTTTCAAAAGTAATCAATGATATCGTTATGGATTGGGAAAATAAAGTTTTAGCTACTGTGACTCTCAGTTCTATGAAAAAGTGATTTTCTTTTCTAACACACATAAAAAAGGGACTTGTTAAAACAAGTCCCCAATTTCTTCGCCAGCAACGAATATGCCGGTTTTGTTGTTAAGTAATAAGCTTACTTATTTTGTTCGGCAAGGTATAACCAGGTATCCAGTACTGAATCTGGGTTAAGGGATACACTGTCAATGCCTTCCTCTACCAACCATGCGGCAAAATCTTTATGATCGGATGGACCCTGACCACAAATACCTACGTATTTACCACGCGCCTTACAGGCTTTAATCGCCATAGATAATAACGCTTTAATGGCCGGGTTACGTTCGTCAAACAAGTGGGCAATCAGTCCAGAATCTCGGTCTAAACCAAGGGTTAACTGGGTTAAGTCGTTTGAACCAATTGAGAAACCGTCGAAATAGTCCAAAAATTGATCGGCCAACAAGGCATTCGATGGTAATTCACACATCATGATCACTCTTAAACCATTTTCACCACGTACCAGATCGTTTTCCGCCAAAATTGCAATCACTTGCTCAGCTTCTTCCAAGGTACGTACGAATGGGATCATCACCTCAACGTTGGTTAAGCCCATGTCATTTCGAACACGTTTAATCGCATCACATTCCATGGCGAAACATTCACGGAAGTCTTTTGAGATATAACGTGCGGCGCCACGGTACCCTATCATCGGGTTTTCTTCTTCCGGCTCGTAGATGTCACCACCAACAAGGTTGGCGTACTCGTTTGATTTAAAATCAGACATACGCACAATCACTGTCTCAGGAGAAAACGCTGCGGCAAGGGTAGAAATACCTTCGGTAAGTTTGGTTACGTAGAATTCACGTGGTGATTCATAACCGGCTATGATATCTGAAATTTCCGCTTGTAAATCTGCCGACTCATTTTCAAAATTCAATAGTGCTTTGGGATGTACACCGATCATTTTGTTGATAACAAATTCAACACGCGCCAAACCGATACCTGCGTGTGGCAAACGGGCAAATGAGAATGCCCGGTCCGGGTTACCAACGTTCATCATCACTTTCAGTGGAATGTCAGGCATATTATCGATTTCAGAGGTTTTTACGGTGTAATCTAACTGACCTTCGTAGATATAACCGGTATCACCTTCGGCACAAGATACCGTAACTTCGCTACCATTAGCAATTTTGCTGGTGGCATCACCACACCCTACTACCGCGGGAATGCCCATTTCACGAGCAATAATTGCCGCATGACAGGTACGACCGCCACGGTTAGTGACAATGGCAGAAGCGCGTTTCATGATAGGTTCCCAATCAGGGTCGGTCATGTCGGTAACTAAAACGTCACCGGGTAATATTTTGTCCATTTCATCGATAGAGGCAAGGATCTTCACTTTACCTTTACCAATTTTTTGACCAATGGCACGGCCTTCACAAATCACTTTTGATTTGTCTTGTAACTGGAATTGTTCCATTACGTTGGCACTTTCACGGCTGCGTACGGTTTCAGGACGGGCTTGTACTATGTACAATTTACCGTCTAACCCATCTTTGGCCCATTCGATGTCCATTGGACGACCGTAATGTTGTTCAATGATCACCGCTTGTTTGGCTAATTCTTCAACCTCGGCATCATTGATAGAAAAGGTATTAGAAACACTCTCTTCAATATCAACAATGTCTACTTGCTTGCCGTGCTCTGGGTTATCGGCATAAATCATCTTAATGGCTTTCGAGCCAATATTACGACGTAGTACTGACGGCTTACCGGCAGCTAGTGTAGGTTTGTGAACGTAAAACTCATCAGGGTTTACTGCCCCTTGTACTACCATTTCACCTAAGCCGTAACTGGAAGTGATAAAAACCACGTCTTCAAAACCAGACTCGGTATCTATGGTAAACATCACGCCAGACGATGCGATGTCGGAACGAACCATGCGTTGAATACCCGCAGATAATGCTACACCACGGTGGTCGTAGCCAGTGTGTACGCGGTAAGAAATTGCACGGTCATTAAACAATGAGGCAAATACGTGCTTAATGGCAGTCATTACCGCATCAAAACCACGTACGTTTAAAAAGGTTTCTTGTTGGCCAGCAAAGGAAGCATCGGGCATATCTTCAGCCGTTGCTGATGAACGCACGGCAAATGACGCCTCAGCCGAAAACTCGCCTGCTAGTTCGGCATAGGCTTGTTCAATGTCTTTTTGCATTTCAGGTAAGAATGGCGTGTCGATGATCCAATTGCGTATTTTTTCACCGCATTCGGTTAATGCAGCGATATTATCAACATCAAGAGTGTCTAACTCAGTATGGATTTTTTCGTTAAGGCCAGATTGCTCTAAAAACTCATTAAAGGCAAAGGCTGAAGTGGCGAAACCGCCGGGAACTTGTACACCAACATTGGCAAGGTTACTGATCATTTCACCAAGCGATGCATTTTTACCACCAACGCGGTCAACATCACCCATGCCCAGGTCTTGATACCAAAGTACATTCTCTTGCACGTGCTTCTCCTAACAAGAATATTCAATTATAATGAAAGAGTTATTCAACAATAACTCTGAAAATTCGTGACATTCTACACTCTAAAACGCTAAACTAAAACTAAATATAAAAGTTTTTATAAGTGATTACCAAATGCGCGCAGCTTTTTACATTTCCGATGGTACCGCCATCACCTCAGAGGTTTTTGGCCATGCTCTACTGTCATTATTTCCGCTTGAGTTCGAACACATTACCATCCCGTTTGTTGAGACTATCGAAAAGGCGGAAGAAGTAAAAAAACAAATTAATCTAACTTATAAGGGAACTGGCGAAAAGCCCTTCGTTTTTCATACCTTTGTTAACCCGGACACCCGTGAAGTTATCGACACTTGCGATGGCCTGATTTATAACTTTCTTGAGCACTTCGTTAGCCCGGTGGAACAACAATTAGGCATTGCGGCAAAACCCAAAGCCCATCGCACCCACTCCATTCATGAGAACAGTTACGATTACCGCATAGATGCGGTAAATTTTGCTCTGGCAAACGACGATGGTACGCAAGTGACCAACTACGAACATGCCGATGTGATTCTGGTGGGCGTATCGCGTTCAGGCAAAACCCCCACCAGTTTATATCTGGCGTTGCAGTACGGGGTAAAAGCCGCTAACTACCCTTTCACTGACGATGATATGGATGAGCTAGGCTTGCCACCATTTTTGAAAAAACACAAAAAGAAAATTTTTGGGTTAAGCATTGCCCCAGACAGATTACACGAGATCAGAGATGGCCGCATGGCCAATTCAAAGTACTCGTCAGCCAGGCAATGTCGAATGGAAATACGGGAAGTAGAGAAGTTGTATAAAACAGAAAAAATCCCGTTTATCAACACCACTAAGCTTTCGGTGGAAGAGATCTCGGCGAAAATTTTATCGGAAACTGGCTTACAACGATATAAATACTAAAATTAGTCAGGACGTGTTGATCTTTCAACTACAAAACGGTACTGGAAAGGTCAATACGCCCTAAGATCATATAAATATAAGAAAACGGTTCCCTTGGCTGCCGTTTTTTCTTATATTAGCGGCAGAATTAGTATAAAAGTAAAGAACTTACATGACCATAAAAACGGATGAATTTCGTACCTCACTGATCGATCATTTAATTTCACCGGCGCAGCTTGATCGCGATATTCCGATGTCGGATGATACCGCAAAGTTTATTATTCAATCTCGAAAAGATATTGAAAAAATCATTAACGGTGAAGATAAACGATTATTAGTGGTGATCGGCCCATGTTCAATACATGATCCTGAAGCCGCACTCGATTACGCGCAAAAGCTAAAGGTTTTTCAACAGCAGTACAAAGACGAACTGTATATCGTGATGCGGGTGTATTTTGAAAAACCGCGAACCACAGTTGGCTGGAAAGGCTTAATTAGCGATCCCGATTTAGACAAATCCTTCAATGTCGAAAAAGGCTTACATTTAGCCCGCGACTTATTAGTGAAAATTAATGAGATGGGTCTACCTGCAGCCACTGAATTTTTAGATATGGTAACCGGTCAATATATTTCCGATCTGATCAGCTGGGGCGCTATTGGTGCCAGAACCACAGAATCTCAAGTGCACCGCGAACTGGCCTCGGCCCTTTCTTGCCCGGTTGGCTTTAAAAACGGCACCGACGGCAACGTAAAAATTGCCATCGATGCGATTCATGCCTCACGTGTACCGCATGTGTTGTACTCTCCGGATAAAACCGGACAAATGTGTATTTACCGTACATCGGGTAACCCGTATGCGCATGTGATCCTGCGCGGTGGTAAGGTACCCAATTATGCTGAAGAACATGTATCGAGTGCCTGTCAGCAATTAGACAACGCCAAACTAACACCAAGCATTATGGTTGATTGCAGTCATGGCAACAGTGAAAAAAATCACAACAAGCAAATTAATGTGTCAATAGATTTGGCAGAGCAAATCAAGGCCGGTTCAAGCAGTATCTTTGGCGTAATGATTGAGAGCTTTTTGGTTGAAGGCAATCAAAAAGTGGTTGACGTAAACGATTTAATTTACGGCCAAAGCATCACCGACGCCTGTGTGAACTTGCAGCAAAGTAAAGAAATATTGGATGTTTTGCAAGACGCCATTCTTAGTAAGAAGAACACGGGTTAAGCAATAATCTGATTCTAAGTTAATTCATCCCTGAATTAAAAGGCCGGTAAACAATTATGTATGCCGGCCTTTATCTTTTCGTAGAAAATAAAAACAACAAAATTTTAAGTCGACAGTTTTTTCAGTAAGCCGTCACTGGCGTCTTCAATTAAATCCAACACCATCTCAAAGCCCATACTGCCACCGTAATACGGATCAGGCACTTCACGCTCAGCGCAATTCAATCCATAATCAAGAAACAATTGCACCTTATGCAAATGCTCTTCTGGGGCTATATCTAATAAGTTAGACAAGTTCTCTTGATCCATGGCCAATATCAACGAAAAACGCTCAAAATCTTCAACAACAACTTTACGGGCTTTAATGCCATTAAAATTATAACCACGAGCCACTCCGGCACTTTGAGAACGCTCATCCGGTTTATGCCCCTGGTGATAACCAATGGTACCGGCAGAATCAATCTCAACGTCAACTCCTGAAAGATAGGCTTTATGCCTAAATACTGCTTCGGCTGATGGTGAACGACAGATGTTGCCCATTTTTACTACATTCCATAATTTACCTTTTAAACCTTACTCTATCTAGCTTTAAGTCTTTTTGTAAATTCAATAAGAATTCTAAATAAACATAAACAAGTATCAAAAACCTTAGGGAACTAGGATACACGGCGATAGTTAATTGTTACATATCCCATGTACTTTTTATGTGTTTACCAAAAAAACTATATTCATTCGCCAATAACTCACTTTTTAACTCTTTTTGAATTTGCTTGCTAAAAGTCTATCACTTGGCTCATTCATCAATGACTATATACATTCTGTCCTTGCCCTGGGTATTTTTCAAAAATATGCATGTAAACTTCGCTACAGATTTTCGGCCACAGGTCGTCGTCATATGATTCAGGTAAGTTATCTAACACTTCCTCGATCATATTTTTAACCCTAGCTTTGGTACGTTGCTTTTTACGCCAATCTATAACCAGTATTTCCTGCATTTTATCAGTTAACTCTTTGGCTATTTCCTTCACCTGACTACGTTCTTTATCTGTTAACGGAGCTTTTTGAATCATCAAGTCATAAACAGCAAGCTCTTCTTCTGATAAACCCTCACGCACAGTTCGTTTTTCTTCACGCTCCAAATCATTAATAAACTCTTTTAAAGTATTAAAAAACTCTTCTGCGGTGTAGGCTCCAAGGTTATATTGTTCAACTAATTCTAAGAACTTTTGTTGTAAGTCTTGACGGGTTTTATTTTTTAACACCATCGGTTGGAGTTTGCGTTCAATAAGATTTTTTAAACGCTCAGCATCAGACTGTTTTGGCTTTTCAACTTTTGCCACCATTGTCGCAAGAGCGTCAAAATCAATATCGGCAATATTGATAGGCTCAGGTAAGTTACTCTTGATCTGAATTGTCGAAATTGATTCATCAAGTAGTTCATTTACCTGATTCCGAACTACATCTAATACGTCTTCATCATCAATTGACAAGCCAGATTTCAAACGCATTTGCGAGTAAATAATGTTGATTGCTATGCGATATGGTACATATTGGTTGGCACTATCATCTGGCATAATAGCTTTAAAAATACGATTGATTTGACGAAGGAAGGCAGTAAACTCTTCTTTATTTTTAGGCTCTAAAAGAATTTCACTGGCGTTATCCAGTAAAGATAATTTAGCAAAGCCACTCGCTGAGGCAGAAACAATCTCCGTTAAGTCTATATCCTTTGAATTTAAAAACACATGCAACTCACCAATAGCAACCCCAAGTGCAGCAACCAATTCAGACTTATCTTTTGCTGGACTGTCAACTTGATATTTTCCACCACCTTCAGCAACACCGCCACCATACATACCAAGAGCTTCTTGAAGAGAGCTAAATATGTTGATGTAATCAACAATTTGTCCAGCAGACTTTCCTTCAAATACACGGTTTGCACGAGCAATGGTTTGCATCAATGTATGGCTTTTTAATGGTTTATCCAAATATAGTGTTGAAACTGCTGGTGCATCAAAGCCTGTTAACCACATTGCACAAACAAAAACGATCCGTAATTCATCTTCTGGATCTTTGAATTTCTCATCAAGTTTTTCCTTAAGAAAACGTTCACGATGCGGTTTATAGTTGAGACCCTTCTTAGAAAGGCGTTCTTCATCGTTCTGTCCTCCGGATACAACAACAGCCATGTCGGTTGAATCCATATGTTCAATTTGAAAGTTAAGTTTATTTAAACGACTACCAGAGGCATATTTGGCTTGTGTTCTAAGGCTAGTTAATTTGAGCTTCCACGCTTGCTGTACTTTATCGTACATTTTAATGGTGGTCGCTTTATCAATTGAGACAACCATTGCTTTACCAAGCATTCCATCCGAAAATGATGCCCGATTTATATAGTGTTCAACTAGGTCATTAGCTACGGTTTCTAAACGGTCATCGCGGGTAATTATGTGATAGGCTTTTGAGAATTCAGTTTCTAACCGTGCTTCTTGTTCATCTGTTAAATCGGCTTCATCTAATATTTCAGCAATTTCATCACCAATATCTTCATTTGATAATGACACTTCAGGTACGCGATTTTCATAATACAAAGGTAATGTCGCACCATCATCAACGGCATCAGAAAAATTGTAAATACTAATGTAATCACCAAATACTTCCTGGGTTTTTGCTTCCCCTGCAAGCAATGGTGTACCTGTAAATGCCATAAACGATGCATTGGGCATAGCATTACGCATGTTCATCGCTAAAGAGTCGTATTGGCTTCTGTGTGCTTCATCAGTGATCACAATAATATCGTCACGTTCAGATAAAACTGGATAATTACCTTTTTCATCACCTTTAAATTTTTGAATTAAGGTAAAGACAAAACGATGATCTTCACTTAGCAACAACTTTAATTGTGCACCAGAGTCTGCCTGACAGTTTTCAGTAACAATGCCAGCAGCATTAAAGGTTTTATAAATTTGATCATCAAGATCTGTTCTGTCAGTGACTAAAACAAACGTCCAGTTGCCCGTATATTTTCGAAAGGCTTTTTTACAGAAAAACACCATGGAAAAACTTTTTCCACTACCTTGAGTATGCCAAAATACTCCTAACTGGCCTGCGCGTTCTTTTACATTATTCAGTCCATCAAGCGCTTGGTTAACTCCAAGATACTGATGATACTTAGCAAGTATTTTTACCGTATGTTTAGTTTTTACAAATAACACATAGTTTTCGATAATATCGAGTAAGCGGTTTTGCTCACATACTCCACGAATTACAACTTCCAGGCTGACCTTACGTTGTTCAGATTCACTTTCAATTTTTTTCCATTCAGAAAAGTGTTCCCATTGACTAGATATTGAGCCAACTTTTGACTGAACACCATTAGATAGGATAATTAATTGGTTGAATGTAAATAACTGAGGAATAGTTTTACGGTAATCGGCAAGGTTATCTTTATACGCGGTCAGTAAGTTTTTGTGGCTTGCTTTAAGTTCGATAAATACAAACGGCAGACCATTAATAAAACCTAACAAATCAGGGCGACGTGTTTCGATTTCCCCCGTTATACTCATTTGGCTGCATAAAAGGAAGTCATTTTCAGAGGCATTATTCCAATCAACATAAAGAACCACACAATCTTCTTCGCCTTCAGCTTCGGTAGTGTATACATAGCCGTTTTGTAATAGCTCATACATTGCTTCGTTGGCCGACACTGGTGTCATGGCACTTCTATCACGCGCTATTTCATCAATCGCTTCTTGAATGATTAATGGGTTAACATCAGGATTTAGCTTTAGTAATGCCGCTTTTAACCGAGCAAACAACACAACATCGTTGCGTGTTTCTCTGCCAAAGAATAGTGGGTTGTTTAGCTTTTCATTAAGAGATGACTCGTCATTCTCTAAGTCAGAGGCAGAGCCAAAAACCTCATCCCAGCAAGTAACTGTTTCCCAGCCTAATTCAGAAAATAACTGTATTGTGGGTTGTTCTACTAAAGCATTTTCCGTGTATGTCATATTATTTAATATTCTAATTTTAGTTGATAAGCATTTTTATCATTGCTCTAAAGCTTCAATCTCAGTTAACCAAGCATTAAAACCTGCACACATTTCTCTAATTTTATCAATTCCCATTTCTTTTGCTATTTTAGGCCCATGTGTGGTTTTACGATAATCAGTATGCGCGATTAACCTTTTTGATGGTGCCGTTTGACGGGAGTTATTAATTCGTTCAGGGTCGCCACCAAACTGATCTAAAATATCCTGCGCCCACTCTGTCACCTTATTACTTTTTAGCACTAACCCCATACTTTCAGGATCTGAAAATAAGAGGCCTTCAAATTCATAATTTTGCACAAAGGGGATTAATTTAGTTTTAATATTATCGTGAACTCTTGCTAATATTTTATCTTCAAGGCTTGCTTTGGTTTCATCTGCATCTACTTGTTTAAAGCCGTAAAAATCATAAAATGTTGTAACATGATCAAAGTTGTTTGCCAGCTTTTTTAGCTCTGTACTCACCTTATCTACATTTACATCACCACCAAGTGAAATAGCCGTTAGGTAAATATTTTTTACACTAAAATAAGGAGCTAAAACCTGTTTAATAAATTTTTCTTCTGTTGTTCCTTCTACAGAAATCCCCACTCTTACCATTCTGGACGCCCTCCTACAAGGTTCTTAGTCCAAATATCACCCATGGCATAATCTTCTATCCAGTCTTTTAATGCCACTTCATCAACACGTTTAAATGAAGAAGCACCTTTTACTTGATCAACCACAATAAAGTCTTCTGCATTGAACTGGTTAGCGAAAGTTACAGACTGGGTAGAACAAATAATCTGGCTTTTTTTCGAGGTTACTTTAACTATTTCAGCTAACTCCTCTAATGCTGCGGGATGTAATCCAAGTTCAGGTTCATCAAGTAAAATAGTTTGAGGACGTAAAGATTGAGGTTGTAAAAACAAGGTTGCCATACAAATAAAACGGGCGGTGCCATCTGATAACTGATGAGCTGAAAATGGCGTATCATGATCTCTATGTAGCCATTTTAATAATATTTTTTCTTGATGCTCAGCACCTCTTGGCTCTAAATAAAAGTCGTGAAAGTAAGGAGAAACCGTTTGTATAGCTTCTAAAATATTTTGATAAGCATCTCTATATTGCACACTTTTAGAGTTTTTTAAATGATATAAAAAAGCAGCTATATTACTGGCATCTGAATACAAATAATCATTACTATTTAAGTCTGATGCTTGTTTATAACCTGCGGTAGCACCCGTATCATGAAAGTGATAAACACGACATTTATTTAAATATTCTTTAGTATACTTTCTCACGTAATAACTTTCGGATGTAGTATTGGAAAACAAGCCACTTTCACCTTTACTACCCTTTACGGTATACAAATGGCTAGAGCTTTTAATAGTGCAATATTCTTTTTTAAAAATTAGATTATCGTCAGCAACACCATGTTCAAATTGAACATGGTAACCATTCATACCAACAGCAATATCAATAGTGATTTTTGGTGTTTTTTTGGGACTAAAATGAAAAAAGGTACTCGCAAACCCCTGCTTTTCAACAAACGTTTGTAGCTTTCCTTCAGACAAGTTTCTTAAAAAAGTAAATAAAGAAATAAAGTTTGATTTACCCGAGCCATTTGCGCCTATTAAAATATTAATTGGCCTCATTTTTAAATCAATTTTTTTTATCGATTTAAAACCTTCGATTTTTATATGCTCTAAATGGGTATTTTGATCTGTCATGTTATTTACATTAAACCTAATGCCATAAAAGTGGCTAAAAATGCTTGATTATAATTACAAAGTTAAACGCAAATCAAGCATATTGCGTCTTCTACACTAATGTAACTTACTCCCGTAAGTTTGTTAATAGTTACATTTTGCTGCCATGCACTTAATTTAGTAGAGGCTTATCATTTACTAACCCAAAACCTCATCCAAACAAGTAACTGTTTCCCAGTTTAATTCTGAAAACAGTTGTATTGCGGGTTGTTCTACTAAAGCACCTTCCGTGTATGTCATTAAAATCTCTATATATCTCTTAACCTTTTATATCGCTTATCAAAGGCTATAGCACCACCTTCCAAAATGTCACAGACATGATCTCTAACACTTTGTTCACAAAGTCCTCCTGCATCTAACACTTGAACTTGACCACCGCGAAACTCTAGAACATTTACATATTCTGCATCTCCATTCACAACTATATTCGGGTTATGAGTTACCATAATAATTTGGCGGCGTTTTTTATTTTCATGTATTTGTGAAACTATCAACTGATAAATCAATGCATTGTCTAAGTCATCTTCTGGTTGATCTACAATGATCGGGTTATTACCATGACTTAATAAAAATGCCAATATTGCCGCAGCTTTTTGTCCTGCTGAGCCTTTTTCAATATTCTCAAATTTACCACGCTCAATGTCTTTCGCATATTCAACAACTAGATGATCGTCAGGCCACCATGCCATTAGACGATCTGTTGTTTCAGGTTGTCGTTCAAATTTCTGTGCTAGTGCCGTATTTAGCCTTGTATCTATTCGATAGTCTTCTACAGCATTTCCTAAAGCAAGGTTAACTACAGCTTCTTTCGCTTTTTCAGCATATCTGACCTTTGCTTTAAAGTTATCATTTTCAAAATTATCATCATTAGAAATTAGTGGGTATAATAAACTTTCTGTCTGATCATCTTGATAAATAGACGTAGAAAAACTTGCTTCAACACCAATATTATTTCGAAACTGTTGCTCGACACCGACTTTGTTTGAAAATGGAATTAAACTCATCCTTACATATTTATTATTGCCAATTACATTACGAATGAATTTTTGACGATTTTTTTGCAACGTTCGACGATATAAATATAATTTTCTTAAACTACTACTACGCAGTTGTTTCTTTACTACTAACTGACTTTCAACATCATTAAGAGCTGCAATCTTCTCGTTTAAGTCATTTCGTGATGATAACCAAGCTTCATATTGTTCAGGGTTTAGCTCTTCGCCTCTACTTTCGTACTCAGTAACAACTTGATTATAATTTTCTTCTGTAGACGAACCTTGAATAAACCAAGTTGAGGCTTCTATTTCCTGATTTCTTGATTCTTCAGCATCTTTTACTGTTTGCATCAAAGTTGTTAGGTCTGCTTGAACTTGAACCAACTTACTTGTAAAAGTTTGCTGAATAGCTTCAAGTTCAACAATGTAAGCAGGTTTATCGCCACCTTCTTCAACCAATTTCATTTCAGAAAAATCAGTATTAATTGCCTTGTAGATTGCATCGCTTAAATCATTTAATTCGGCCGCTTTATTAATAACTTGTCTTTCAGTGACCAATTTCTGATATGCATTGAACACATCTTTATGCCCTCCCTGCTCAAAACTATCAATATCACTATTTAAGTCGTCCAATTGGCCTTGAAGCGTACCCTTGCTATTTAGTCTCAAGTTAATTTGACGAACATCCCTGCTCAAAGCTAAAAAATTATCTAGTTCAGTATCATAATCATGTTTCCAGGAAGCAAAGTTAACTTCTATAGAACGATCAATTATTTCCAGTAAACTATTAGCATTTGATGCCAAGGCATTAATTTGTTTTTGACTATAAAGGCTCACATGAAAACGCTCTTCCGGATTGCCGTTATCTAATACCCAGTTGTTTTCTTGATATTTTTGAATATAAGGCAGAGTGCCATATTCCCAAACTGATTTATAACGCTCATTTCTGCGGGTTAAATCAACACAAATATGGGTATCTTGTTTGGTTACTCCTATTTTAAAGGAAGTTATTTCAGCTTGAATTTGCTTCAAATCAGAAGCTTCATTTTCTCGCCCCAATGCTAATCGGACTGATTCAATAAATGTAGATTTCCCAGAACCTCTTCCTCCAATAATTGCATTAAAAAGAGGGTGCAATTTAAATTCTGCTGGTTGACCTGGAATTCGCCCACAGTGATTCATTTGAGAAATGCTAAGTTGTGATAGGAATAAGTTAGGGACTGTGTTTGGATCTTCTTCACTATTATCTAAACAAAAACTATGATCATGTAATGCTAGTTTTAATCCAGCAATAGAAGGTTTGCTCATCTTAATCCAAGAGAACTTCTTACCAAGTCTTGAGCACTCATGCGCATCCGAACATTGAAGTTTAGCTAAGTGTTCACATGCTTTTGCTAACTCTGTATTCACTCCATCTAAAAAAGCTAAATTAACAAATTCAGCGGCTTCAATTTTACCTAGCCAGCTTTCAATCTCTTGGTTGGTATTAGTAATACCGTTTAAAAGTCCTTTCGGGCCATCAATATGAGCAGGTATAGCAACACCACCCGCAGACTTTACAATGTCTATTACATTATCAACTGATTCAGTTGCGCAAGTTTGTTCCGCGTCACCATGCCCTTCTGTAATTCCACACTGACCTAAGACAGCAGATATTTTTGCTGAATTACAGGAGGGATCAAAAACAGCTAAAATGTGGACACGAGATTGTCCCGTACTAACCGTTATTTCACACCCTGGAAATAAACAAATAGGTCGATACCATTCTGCTGTTTGGTCAAACTCAGCATAAGTAGCTTTAAGTCGATCAACCCACTCTCCTGAAACGTGATCGGTAATGGCAACACAGTCTATTTTTCCAGCCATTAATGCTTTAAGCCAATCTGTTTCGTTTTCAGTCGGTTTTTTATAATCAGATGAGGCTGGTGTGTGGGTATGAAAATCAAACTTATACCAACGGCTTCCTAAGTGTTCATGACTCATAACTCTATCTTCCCTGATATTAATTTAGGTAACAGCATGTCGCGCTGCTTTTTAAGGTTTTCATTTCTTCTCGATAAATTAAAAATACTCTTAAACATCGGTTTAACTATTTTGGTAAATTCATTCATTAACTCTTTAGGTGGTACTGGTAAGTAATATGAGGCGAAACAATCGTTGTGCACACGTTGGCGACCTGTTGCGCCAGTCATACTTTGGATAGCGTGCTCACGGAAATTATTGCTTCTTGATAACAGATAGATAAATTCAGAGCTTAAGTCGTCCCTTTCACGTAATACGATAAACTCAGTAGAGCCAAAACCTACAGGCTGTTCTGGATTCAGAAATAGAACGTAGCCTGTTTTACCATTTTGGAGACAAGGAGTGATCCTTGCAAACAAAGTGTCACCATTAATAAACTTTGCACCGCTATTACCAGTTTTTTCGATAATGTCGCCAATTACCATTGAACCTTCAGATAAACCTTTCATACCAACAAATGGTTTTTCACCGTCTTTCACTAGCTTAGTTTTTGGGTTGATGGTGATAGCTTCAGCAGCAGTTTTAACCTCCCAACCTTCGGGGATTTGGCCTAGTGGTGAGTCTATGAGTTTTTGATTGCCCTGTTTTTCATCTAGAGAAGCATCAACCGCATCGGCATGGCCTGGGTAGCGGAAATTAACAAACCATTCGCGGTAAAGGGATTGCGTAATGTCTTCTAAAATAGCGATACGGTGGCTGTTGTTTTCGATTAGGTTGTCGTAGTTAAAAATCGCGTTTGAAATAGTTTCCTGTATCTTCAAACTTGGGATGGGAACTTTAATTTCTTTTATGCTTTTTAAACTAATAGTAGGTTGTGACGAACCACTAATAAATGAATCAATTTGTGCTTTAGCTGTAAACGAATTTAAAAAAGAATACAAATAGTATGGAGATAATATTTCAGTATTTGGTGTAATGCAGACAGTGTTCTGTCCAAGACAAAAATCATTATCTTTGTCTACAAAGCATGAATTTCCGTATGAACCGACACGAGTGAATATAATATCGCCCTTTGTAGGTTTATGCTTCTTACTAAACTCCTCAAATACATCTTTAGGCACTTTTTTAGTACCCTCTAAAGAAACAAATCCTCTATTTACATCAGTGACTCGGATCATTGGGTAACCGTCATCAGAATATGATTTTGGGGTTTTATGCAATGAATCAAATAAAGTTACTACTTCACCTAAGCAATACTCTTTCATCTACAATTCCCCTAATACTCTAATTACATTTTCAGAAATATTAGTTTCAAGTTCATGTGCTTCAGCATTCAATACTTCCAGCTCTTCTTGCAATGCTTCTAACTTTGCAGCAAAGTCTTCATCATGCTCATGTTCGCCTTTGGCAACACCAACATAACGACCAGGATTTAGGCTGTACCCTTGTTCAATAATTTCTGCTTTGGTTGCTACTTTACAAATACCCGCAATGTCTTGATAAGCAAAGTTGCCTTTGTCATTTTTGAAAAAGTTATCAAGCGAATAACTGCCATCATTACCTGTATCTGGATGAGTTTCTAAATAGGTATTATCAATGTCTTGGCCGCGATATAAACGCACAATATTGGCGATTAGGTTTAGCTGTTCGCTGGTGTAATCGCGCACTGCTCGTGTTACTTGGCGAAAAATATGGCGAGCATCAATAAACAATACTTTGCCTTTGTTTTTGGCTGGTTTGTTTTTATCTAAAAACCATAAGGCACAAGGTAGAGTTACGGTATAAAAGAAGTTACTTGATACGGCTACCATGACGTCTACGCCATCATCTTCAATCAGTTGTTGACGAATATCCAATTCAGAGCCACGAGCATCACTGGCAGAGTTTGCCATAACAAAACCTGCTCGACCTGTTTTGTTCAATGCTGCGTAAAACATCTGAATCCAGATATAGTTACCATTATCGTTACGTGGCATACCGAATGGAAAACGCTGTTTATCATCAACTAAACGGTCTTTTTGAATTTCGTTTACATTAAAGGGTGGGTTTGCCATCACTCTATCGAACTGGCCGTATTGCTTGCCATCAATGATTCCACCTTTGGCTAAATCAAACGGGTCTTCGTAATAAGAGTTACCTTCTCGAATATCTCCTTGTAAACCGTGAACCGCCAAGTTCATTTTTGATAAGCGTACTGTGTCACCTGTTTTCTCTTGGCCGAATATGGATAATTCGTCGGAGGCATTTTTGTTATGGCTGGCGACAAAATCCGCAGAGCTGACAAACATACCGCCACTACCACAAGCAGCGTCGAATACTTTGCCGTGGTAGGGTTCAATCACTTCAGTAATTAAACGTACTAATGCAGATGGCGTGAAGAACTCACCACCACCTTGACCTTCCGTTTTAGCAAATTCGTTAAGGAAGTATTCGTAAATACGGCCAAAAATGTCAGAGCCTAAACCAAAATCAATGGCAGTGAAGCTTTTAAGTAAGCCTTTTAGAATATCGTTATCGAAACGAGTATAGGTTTTAGGTAGTGCATCTTTAATCGCTTCATTATCAGCCTCTAACGCTTTCATGGCGTTATTAACGTTTAGACCGATGTTCGCGCCTTCTGGCAAGGCGAGTAAATTTGAGTAAAGCGCATCATCTGGCACATACATAGCGCCTTCGGCCTGAATCTTAGACTTTATGTCGCCACCACGACGACGAGAACTGGTGTTAGCTTCAACACGCTCTTTCGCTTGGGTAAAACGAAACTCAGCATACTTAAGGAATATCAATCCCAGTATTGGACGCGAGTATTCTTGAGCAGTAAGGCCAGTGTTGGCACGGAGAGAGTCGGCAGCCGACCATAAACGTTTTTCTAATGCTTCTATTTTCTTGAAATCTGCCATAGTTCCAGAGGCCCTAATTAATCCTAAAATATATAAAATTTAGTGTATCAAAGTAATAGAAAAAATATATAAGCTGTTCTGTTAATTATTTGATCTATTTAGTTAAGTGCTTAAATTTATAGCTAAGTACAACATTAAATGTTGCTTTGTATTACAACTTCACCATTATTGTTGAAAACCAGGAGCAATTGCCAAGTTTTCAGCACCAAATATTGATTTAGAATTTTTTAGCCAAAGTTGATACTCTCCACCAGATAATGACGCATCTTCAGTGCAGTCAACATTCCAACGTCGGAGCAAGTAACCCACTAACGCGGCTCTAATTTCGATTTCTAATATTTTATTTGTCATGCCGTAATCCATTGCTATTGCAGTCGGAAATTTAACATTATTTGGGTGTGGTTCTATGTGAAGTGGTATTTTCCTATTCCATTGGTGATCTTCTGATTTTTCTTGAAATACTTCAGGAATATCAGCTTTAATGGTGACTTTACTCATGCGTGTTAAGACAAAGTCTCTAAAGGAGTTAGTATTTTTATCATAGGCACGTACATGCCATCGTAAACCATTGTCGATAATACTATGAGGTACGACATCTCTGGCTTTTGAACCACTAGAAAGCGAGGTGTAAATGATATTAATGGTTTTGTTGTTCAGTATTGCTTGGACAACCTTGGCGACAATGAAAATATCAGGCACGTTTAACTGTGATGGTGCATCTACGGGGAAATTAATATCACCTATAGCGTCAAAACCATCAGATATATTGTTCGCAAGTTTAACGAGTGTTTTACGTGCATCATGATTAAATACAGGTTTAAAGTTTGCCGTTTGAAAATACTTCTTTTGTTTTGAGTCGTAGTCTAAGTTTTTAGGAGCAAGTTCACGATAAAGGTTTAAGTCTCTAGTACCCGCAGATAAACCTACCTCAAAACGTTGTACAAGATCATTCCTTGTTAAGTGGCCTCTGAACATTAAGCAAAACTCAATATACGAGAGACGTTGCTTTTGAGCATAAGAAACGTCTTTAAGTTTACTTTCTAAGCTTTTGCTAATATTTATCATTGATTAAACCTTAAGTCGCTTTTTGTCTAACCGGATTAAAATTTGTTTGAATGTTATTTGGTGTTTATCAACTAGTTCTGCAAGCGCGCTACCATTTAAGATTTCAACACTACATTGTTTGGCTACTTCTCTTGTTCTTTTAGATAGTGCTGTAGCATTAGTAATGAACATTAGCCTTGAATTAGTTTTACCCATCTCACTTTCGTAGACAGGTTTAGCACCTACTATTTCTTGAATTGCTTTATAACCATCATACCTGCCACGTTTAGTGTGCTTGGCTTGAATTAAGATAAGCTGGTTATCGACAACTAAAATTCCATCAGAGCCTTTATCAGCACCGTTACTGGCAAGCCATGCACTATCAGCATTTGTTTCTTTGGACATGACTTCTACCGTTAAGGCTTCAAACTGTTGCCAACTTAATTTGTTAATCTCATTGGCTTTTATAGTCTGCCCTTCAGTAAATTCACCTTTTTTACCCATACCTTCTGGCATTGGTATGACTTCTTCAGGGGTAACTACGGCATCTTTCAATAAGGTTTTCTTGCTCAGTAAACGGTGGAGGTTAACATCAAATGATTCCATTTCAGGATGTAGCAATACTGGGATATATATATTTACATCTTTCGTTTGGCCGATACGATAGACACGGTCTGTTGCTTGAGCTTCTTTCGCTGGGTTCCAATGTCTTTCTAGATGCACAACATTATTAGCACCTACAACCGTTAAGCCTACGCCTGCTGCTACGGGTGACATGACAATAATGTTAAAGCCATCTTTCGCTTCAAAGTCAATAATCATAGACTTTCGCGTTGGCGTTGATGTGTTTTTAGAAACGGCTTTTGCATCACCATTAATTACTGATAGTGGGCCTAGTTGATATTTCTTGCCCAAAGCAAAGCTAAGAAAGGTTTGCAGTCTTTTATTCACCACAAAAATGATACACTTTTCTTGACGTTTATTAACCATATCAAGTAACTCAATAAGGCTTTTCAATTTTTCTGATTCGTCGAAAAGATTTTCAAGCTCTTTAGTATTATGAGGGACGTTTAATTTACCGCCATCAGCTAGTCTTGGATGAAGAGAGCTACTTCTAAGGCGTTGTAATGCCGCTAATGCATGGTTATCTTCAGATTCAGCCAGTGATTCAATTACTCCGTCATAAACTTTTTGCTGATATCCTGACATTGTTTTGCCTAACTCTGGCAAATATTGCCACTGTTCATCTTCTACCCCGACGTAGATACGTTTAGCAGGTAAGCCATCTAAATTATCTTCTTTTACTCGACGAAGCATCATAGAACCTACTTGTATGCGAAGCTCTCTACCAATACGAGATCTTACTTCTTCAACTTCATCTCCTGCAGCTTGTAATATTGGAGAAATATATTTTGATCTAAATTCTTGATAGCCGCCTAAATACTCGGGGCTTGCTGTATCCATTAAACACCAGAAATCAGCCAGACTGTTTTCAACAGGCGTACCTGTAGCAAGAAGTTTAAAGTCTGCTTTTAGTCCTTTTGCAGCTCTTGTTTGTAGTGCATTGGGGTTTTTAATATTTTGCGCTTCATCAAAAATAATGATGCCCCAATCTATTAAACATAAAGAGAACTGATAGTCTCTCAGGGTTTGATAAGTTGTGATTACTAGTCTTCCTGGCATATCTAAGCGATCACGGTATTCCTTACCAACATTTAATGAATATTTAGGCTCAAATTCACCATCCTCATTAGAGCCTGATCTGATTTCAACTCCACCGTGCCGAAATCGGCTTAATTCACCATCGGACTGAAGTATTACGATATCTTTGAACGGAGAGTTTCCGAAAGTTTTGCCTACCTCGTCCTTCCAATTTTCTAAGAGACTTAGCGGAGCGACAATTAGTGTTGGTTTTTGTGTTTCATCAACGTCATTTAGCTCTTGGTAATAGTGCTCAACAGCAGACAGGGCCATGAAAGTTTTACCAAGTCCCATATCGTCAGCTAGTAGAGCACCTTTTATTTTATTGTCTTGCTCACTTTGATCTAACAAACCTAGAATCCACCTCACACCAATATCTTGATGCTTGAATGGCGTTCTAATGTGATTTTTCCAATTCAGAGTCCCCTTTCGAGAAACATCTTCAATCTTTGCTTCAACTAATGGAGAGTTTTCAGATAAAATTTCATCGTTAAGGTCAATATCTACAACAATAACCTCTTCAGACTCATTTTCTGCTGAGTCATCTTCACTATTTTCTTCTGAAGATGGCTCGTCTGGAATCCCATCAGCAATATCGCTCTTAACTTTCTCTATCGTTGTATGAACTAATTCAGAGTCACTAATATCATAAGTTTTACCTTCAAAATCTATTTCAGTTGCCCCTGTACGCTCAGCATCAGCAATAACGCTTTCAAGCTGCGACAGCGTATCCAAATCTTTTATATCCGATGAAATCTTAGAAAAAGCTACTACTTGCTCAGAAGCAGCAGACTTGCCAAACCAATCTATTCCTGAATCATCTGTTTCACCAAAATAAGCATGTTTAAATGCCGTTGCGCCATGAACGCGAATTGAGAAGCCAAGGTCTAGATCCACTAACGATGCATCAATGAAAGCTGTAGGGTTTTCTAAAAACTCTTTCACTTTGTTTTTAGGGATATTTCTATTATCTAAAACCTCTTTAACAGCTTTAATCTTTTCCTCAGTGAATAAAATTATTTCGTTACCCACTTTAATGGTATTGGCATTAGGAGCCAGTATTTGTCCCAAAACCTTCTGGATTTCTTCATGACTTGATGACTGCCCCATTTGAGGAGTTAGAGTCAGATTTCCAAATTGGTCTAGTTCAGCTTCAACCGCTATTTTGTCTGGTGTATGAATTTCTAATTTTTCAAAATGCTTTAGTTTAATATCAGCACCTTCTTTTTGACTAAGCTGAAGGTTGTGCAAATAAGTTAAGTTATCAAATTCAGTTTTTCCTGACTCTGCATGACGCTTACGTGCTTCAAAAGCCACAAGCTGTTCTTGAGTTAATAAAAATGTAGATGACTCTCCAAACTTTATTATTGGCCCTTCAATTAAGTAACTATGAGTATCACGGCCATTAGGGTCTGTAACTAATAAATCTATATGGAAACTTGAGCGACTGGTATTACCTTTGATATCAGCTGTAATTGTACCGTCCCAAACTTCGGGTAAAGATAGAGCTTCTCTAGTGTATTCATCAAGGCGCGATAAAACTTCAGCTGAAACGATAAAACCATTGGGAATGCTCTCAGCTTCTCCTTGTTCTTCAATCATCTTTAAAATGATAAATTGTTGAGTTAACCACTCATTAGCGGTTCCATTCTTGATTTTTACAAACTGACTTTTTTCGACAGAAAAATAACCACCGTCAACAGGATCAGGAGTAAAGTTAAATGAGACAGAACGATCGGTATTCTTAAAGAATTTAGTTATTAAGCCAGATAAAGCCATTAATTTGCTCCAAATCTACGAACATATGCTCGATAATCGTCAGGGGTTAAAACATCTTTTATGGTTACTGGTACACCTTGATCTTTAAGGGTATCTATTGCTTTTCTTTGCCAACTAAAGTTTGCAGGGGTATGTGTGATATTGGCGCTTGAACCTAGCCCTTTATGCCACATTTTTCTATCTAAGCCAGCGGTTAAACCACTATAAGTCTCTCTAGTTTTCCCGTAGTCGAACACTGTTGCTGAAGGGTCAAGTGCTTTATAAACCCATAAGTAACAGCTATGGCTGCCTTCAATGATATGAGCATCTCCCAAATCAACATAAATAATAGATTTATCGCCATCTGCAACAATTGAAAAATCGGGTAAATGCTCTGCCCTATAATTTTTCTTTAGGTAATGAGCCATTTGTCTACTCATATACAATCTTGTGTTTTGAATAAGTTTTTTATCGTAAAGACCTTCTAAAAATCGCTTTCTAGACGGATACATACGTCTCATTTCTGGGTCATATGATGAATTAGAAAAGTCCTCTAAAGCTTCAAGGAAGAGTTTAAGATCTAAACGAGATAACCAACCTCTAACTTTAGCAATAAATGATGTTGGAATATGACTCCACCAGGTAATGTATCTAGGATGACTCTTTGGTATACGGGGATCTCCAGCAATAGCCATAATGACATTCAGCCATGAATCATGAATATTGTCTGTAGGTGCTCTTTCAATCAGGATTTTTAATATTTTATGACCAAGAAGCTCGGACTGATCAAACCTAGACTGATAAACATCTTTCTTTTGTACTTCGATTAAAAGCTCATGAGGCTGGTTAATCGCTATCTTTTTGAGTTGCTCAACATAATAAATTCTTTGAGCCGACTCCATAAAGTCACCTGATTGATATTGATCAAGCTCAAGCTGATGAATAACTTGATCAAAATCTTGGTTCTTAGTTATAGCTTGCTCAGCCACCCATTTAGCGCCGTCGGGAGATATTAAATTTTGATCGTACCATTGACTTAGCTTCCTCGTTTCTCTAGCTTGAATTAGCCAGAGAGAAGCATATTCAAGATTATCTATTTTGTTGAAGTCATTAAGGTAATACTGGAAAAAGTTCTCAATGAATAGCGTGCTGGGTTTCTCCGCTATTTCATCAATTTTATTTAAAACTGTATTAGTAACTCTGATTTTATCTTTGAACTGAGAAGTTAGGGCTATACCCAAGGCTCTAATATCAATTTTAGTCGTAAGGGCTTGTTCAATATTTGCTTTAGCTTGAACCGTATTATATAACTTCCGCCAAGCTAGTTTAAATTTGTCATTTTCAGTTCCTGCTCCCTTCACTAGCTTCTTTAATTCAGATTCGAGGTTCAAGAATTTTTCAGCCGCTGTGGCAAAAGGTTTATCAGGCAGGTTGAAAGGTAAACTGTTAAGTTTTAATTGCATATTAGCCTCCTGATTTTGTTTTACCATTCGTTGGTTTAATGCTTTCTAGATCTTCAATTGAAGGCATTTTTACAGTAAACCTAATGTCTATACGTCTATTTCTAGCCCTTTGTTCAGGTGTTTTCTCATCAAGTTGAACCCGTCTTGTCGCCGCATAGCCACTTACTGAGAACAAGTTTTCGTCTGAGTGGTTTAATATCTCATTTAATGCGGGCGAAACATCAATTTCGTCACTCCATAACTTCCAAACAGTAATGGCCCTATCCGCACTTAATCCCCAATTGCCTTTTGACCAATATTTACCAAACTTTATTGGAATACTATCGGTATGGCCTTCAATAAAAACGGTATCTAAATATTTAAACCTTTCATTTTTCATAATGGCTGTATGTAATATGATCCCAATATTTTTCACTGATTCAGTCATACCTTCAGGGATTAAATCTTGCCCTGACTTAAACGATAGTGTTTCTTCAGGTATACGAATTACAGTCTCATTATCAGCAATAACAACTTTGATATTTTGTTTTGCAAGTTGGTTTTTTACTTCATGAAGAATATCTTGCCTTGCCTGCTCTGCTTTTTTTAATTCTTCTATGCCAGCATCGATATCTTGGGTGCGTTGTGTTAATTCTATAATTAATGCCAACACTGCCAATATGAAAATTACTAATAGTGCAGACATCAGATCTGAAAATGAAATCCAATAAGGGTTTTCTTCATCTACACTTGGTGCAACTCGACGACTAAACTTCATAATTAAGCACCAACTTTATCTTGTATATCATCGACTACACTTGCTAGGGTTTTAGCAGCCGTGTTCATCGTAGTCGCATATGAAGTTGTTGATTCTGCCCACACTTGTAAGTGGTTAGCTGTTTGTGAATTAGCTCGCGTTGCATAGTCTGAAAGTAAATCTGTCATTTGTGTCGCTAGTTCAGATACGTTACGTTTTAGTTCTGTTAAGTAATCACTTTGAGAAGATTTTAAACTTTCAAATGTGCTTCCAGCATTGACAATCATGTTATCAATTTGATCAGCTATATCTTTGAACTTAGCGGTTTCGTCAAGTAACTGTATACGTAAATCAGATATACGCTCTGCTGTAAGCATATTTTGAGATGCTAAGTCTTTAGTCGTTTCAACTGCCTCTGTTACGGCACCAGAAAGTTTATTACCAGCCTCTTTTATATGTGAACCAAAAACATTCATATTTTCAGCAGCAGATTTTAACTCTGAAGCAGACTCTCTCATACTGCTCGATGCACTTACACTTGCGTTAATAGAAGATTCAACACTTTGCTGTAAAGACTTACCTTGTTGTAAAATATGCTCGGAGCTTGATTGATGTTTTTGAATACTTGATTCTATTTGTTGTACAAGTTGCTGGGTACTTGCTGAAATAGTATTGCTTTGTTTTTGAATGGCGTCTGATTGAGCCTTAGATCTTTGAGCCATTTTAATATCTCTGTCCTCAAACTTGTTTGTTAAGTCAGTCATTTGTTCATTTACAAAAGTTGTTAAGACAGAGCCTTGTGCAGACACACTTTCCATTAATGATTTTACTTGGTTTTGAATTGAAGTAATTAACTGCTTTTCGCGCTCGTCTGAATTCACTTCTCTAACCTCAAAAGATCTTGATAATGAAGTTATTTGCTCTGACATAAAGTTAGTTTGAGCAACACTTTGTTCAGTCATACCTTCAGTCATTTTTTGAATTTGATTGTGAATATTTCCGGTAAGTTCTTTCTCACGTTCACTTGAGTTAATTTCTCTTTCGTTAAACGATTTACCAAGTGACTCAAGTTGATTTTGAACAAATTCCGATAACACATGACTTTGCTGAGAGATTCCTGCGGTTAACGCCTCTATTTGAACTTGTATGTTTGATGCTAAATCTTGCTCTCTTTGTGATGAAGCAAGCTCTCTTTTTTCAAATTGATCTGACATTACATTGGCTTGCTTCTGTAACATTTCGCCCATCATGTGAGTTTGCGTGTTGCTTTGCTCCATCATTTGAGCAACTTGATTAGAGATATTTGCAATAAGGTCTTTTTCACGCTCACCTGAAGCATTTTGTGATGTTTCTAATTTGTTTATAAAGGCTTGCATGGTGACTGTCATGTCAGAAATAGATTCGTTTACTTTTTCTGAAGCACTGTCCATAGCAACTCTTTGTTGTTTACCTTGTTCGCCAAAGCCTTCCATAAATTTAGTCAGTAAATCCTCTAAGGCTTTTTGATTACCTTCTGATGTTTCATCAACTAACTTATTAATGGCTGGTGCCATTATTTCAGTTAATGTTTTCTCCAGAGCTTCGCTTATCCCCCTGGTGGCAGTTAACATAGACTCTTGCATTTTTATGCCTATTTGCTCAGCTAATCCTTGTAAGCTTTCACGCGATTCATAACTGTTATCAGCAATATCTTGCAATTGAGATTCTGGACTTAACCGTGGGAATATTTCATCAATACCAATTTGTAAGTCATTAATTCTTATGCGAATACTTTGCTCAAGAAGTTTTTCTAAAAAGTTGAAAAGAACACTTAAGAATACCCCCCAAATAGAGGTCATGAATGCTACTTTTGCTCCGCCAATAACCGCAGAAACACCACTCTTCATTTCATCGATTGTTACATTGGAAGAAATGTTTACTTCAGATAAGCCAAGTTGTAATCCAACAAATGTACCTATAACCCCGATTGCAGTTAGAAAGCCAGGAACCGCAGCAATCATCCTGTTATCAGTAACACCCTTGGCTAAAGTAGATGAATTAAAAAAGTGTTCCGCATCGAAGGTGTTGAATAACTGGGTTTCGCCACCCTTACGTATTTCGATGAGTGTTTCATCAAATTCTTGCCAAAGGTGACCAACATTATCAGTTTTATTTTTTTCTTTAGCTGAACTTAAGAGGTCGACACGCTTGAGTGCAACATTATCTGAAGATATATCTTTAAGGCTTTTTTTAAGCCAATTTACACGCTTATAGGCGCGTACATATGATCGGAGGGATTTAAGGAGAAAGCCAACGGTAATGAACAATAAAACTGCAACAAATACCGTACTGAGTTGTGATTCAAAGGATAATGATTCAAAACCGAAGAAATCGGGGAATAACCAAACTAATTTTTCCATTTTATTCTAACCTCGTTACTAAAATTTTATGATATTAAGATAGTAAGGAAGTTAAAAGTAGATTTACTCTTTTATTAAAAAGAATTCCATATAAATTAAAAGCTTATTCCCTAATGCCTACCTGACTAATATGGTTTATTTTAAACCATATTGCAATCATTACTGTACTTATATGTAACTATTCTGTGTAAGGTTGATCTAGGTTCTATTTATTGTATTGATGGAGTTGTTTCCCTCTTTATTTCATCTAAGCGCCATAGTTTCCTTTAAGTCCATCACAGGCAGTCTATTGGTTTAAAAAGTCAGCTAAGCATGGATTGACGTGGTCAAGTAAATTCAGACAACCCAGTTAAGATACTTTTTTTAATTTCATCATTTCACTTTCATAATCATTTGGACTTTTATAACCCAGATAAGAATGCAAACGATAACTATT
>MAAC01015433.1_pt1 | contig 26194 bp, 20 predicted proteins | sample 1115981 | NCBI WGS metagenome assembly MAAC01 (sample SAMN04961126, study PRJNA320927) | seawater metagenome | isolation source: sample BD02T64 sea water enriched with oil for 64 days | place: USA:Gulf of Mexico | collected 2013-07-27
CTAAAAGATAACATTAAAATATCAGGGGTTGGCCGAGAAAATATTTATACTTTGAGTATCGAAGACAAAGATCCTGAAATGGCGAAAAATATCGTTCGCTCAACGTTGACTGTTTTCATTGAAAATACTTTGGGCGAAACTCGCAGTGACTCAGATAGTGCACAAAAGTTTTTAAATACTCAAATCAAAGATTATGAAAACCGCCTTTCAAATTCAGAAGCCAGACTGACGAGTTTTAAACAAAAGTATAGTGGTATTTTACCGGACCAATCAGGTGGCTATTATACAAAACTTAATGGTAATAAAGATAAATTAAAAGAACTTGAGTTAGATATTTTGGAGAATAAAACTCGGCTCGATTCCGCTAAAAAGCAGCTAGCACAATCGATGGTTGCTGACACTGGCAGTGATAATAAAATCAAAAATGAAAGTTCAATACGTACCACTTATGATGACCGTATAAATGAATTAGAAGTTCAACTAGATAATTTAAAGCTTCGTTATACCGACAAACACCCAGACGTGATCGAAATTAGTCGAAATTTAGAGCATTTAAATAAGTTACGTAGTGCTGAGATTGAAAAGTATCTCGCGCAAAATAATGAAAATGCAGGCAGTTTAGCACGTTTAAGCGCTAATCCGGTTATTCAAGAAGTACAAATTCAAGTTAATCAACTGGAGAACTTAATAGCCTCACTCAATGTTAGAGCTGACAATTACCGCCAACGTATTATCGAGCTTGAAAACAGAGTGCATACTTTACCGGAAATTGAAGCTGAGTTAATTGCACTAAACCGTGGCTATGATATTACAAAAGAAAAGTACGAAGAGTTATTATCACGTAAGGAAACGGCGCAACTCGCTCAACAAGCGAATGAAACTACTGATAAAATTCAATTTCGTGTTATTGACCCTCCACGTAAAGCAACTAAACCATCCGGGCCAAAACGCTTTATTTTATTCAGCGTTGTCACGCTTATAGGCTTTGGTGTTGGTATTGGTTTATCACTATTAATGAGTCAATTGAACCCTGTTGCAACCTCTACCGCTCAATTATCTAAAATTACCGGTGTACCTGTATTTGGTGTTATCTCTGCCAATGAAAACTTAGGCTTACAACAATGGCATAAAAAGAAAACCTTAATTTTTATGGGCTCTAACCTGCTCTTACTTTGCTTGTTAGCATTATTTTTTAGTTACTTTTTATTTCCTGACATTATTCAAACACCATTAAAAAGGATCTTTTAGCCATGAGTACCATTGAAAAAGCCTTGGCTAAACAAAAATTAGCTCAGCATAAAGAAATCGCTAATACTTTTGAATATGAGGCTAAAGCTGATAATAATATTCAAGAAATCAGTAGCGCCGCGGAGCCTGTAGCAACAGAAAAAGTAAGCAGTGATAAAGATAAAATAATCTTAAATGGTGATAGGTTAAATGAACGTGGTTTTATTTATAGCCCTGATAGCGCTCATCATATTCAAGAAGAGTTTCGCCATATTAAGCGAAAACTACTGAACAATGCTTTTGGTTTAGCGTCAAAGACACTACATAACAGTAACTTAATTATGGTAACCAGCTCTCATTCTAATGAAGGAAAAACTTATGTTGCCATTAACTTGGCATTAAGTATCGCCCTTGAGCAGAATAAAACCGTACTCTTAATAGATGCCGATGTATTAAGACCAAGTTTACATAGAGAATTAGAATTTGAGAGTAAAAAAGGCTTACTTGAATACCTACTTGCTGAAGTGTCATCGCTTTCCGACATAATTTACAGCACTAACATTGATAATTTAAAGTTAGTTCCTGCCGGAAAACCACATCATTTGACTAATGAACTATTAGCCAGTGAACGCATGGAGAGCCTAGCTAAAGAATTAGCAGAGCGCTACCCCGATAGAATCGTTATTTTTGATTGCCCACCTATTATTGGTGTGACAGAAACCCCTCTGTTATCTGATCTTGTTGGCCAAGCTCTTGTCGTTGTGGAAGAGTCAAAAACTAAAACTGATGATGTTAAAACAGCGGTAAGTCAGCTAAATAGTGACATTGCGTTAGGCTTAGTAATGAACAAAACCATTAGATCTAAAAAGGATGTATATGGCTATTATGGATATGGCTATGGCAGAAAAAATCAGTAAATCTCAACTAAAATTCCAAATTTTTGCAGTCGCGGGCTTATTTTTATCAGTCAGCGCATCAGCAGGTGAATGGCAATTTGATCCTAGTTTGGGGCTAACCGAAACATATACCAATAATATTGACTTGAATCAACTAGACAAACAATCGAGTCTAGTGAGTCAGTTCATTATTGGCGCTGATGCTAATTATAGTTCGAGAAAATTACAATTCTCATTTGCGGGCACAGAAACGCTTGCCGGTTACAGTCATGATAGTGAACTTAATGATGATTACCAGACTTTAAACGCCAATGCCTCATACTCTCTTTGGCAGAACAAGCTGCAAGTCATTGCCGGCTCATCAATAACTAACGTCAGTCAAAATGATGCCGGCAATAGTTTAGCTGACTTAGTTAGTGGCGATACTGTGCAGCGACGTAACCATTCTGCAGGATTGCAATTTAACACGGCTAATAGCGATTATTATCTATCCTCTTCCCTCATATACAGCCTAGTAGAAACAGAAGATAATATAGGTGAAAGTAATGGTTACACTGCATTAATAAATAGTGTGAATGGCAATGCTGCTCGTTATGTCTTTTGGCAAGTAACTGGCTCTTTTGCTAATCAAGAAAATAACGGTTTTACTAGTGAAAATTACCAAATAGAAACTAAATTAGGTGCTATAACACCTTATAAACTGAACCCTTTTATTCGTGTATATAATGAAAGAGTCACCGGTACTGCAGCTGGAAGTAACCCTGATGCCATTCCTTCTTGGGGACCCGGTTTTCGCTATCAAGCCGCTAAACATTTAATTATTGATGTATCGTATAACTATATTCGGGACAACTCAGAAGCGAGTGATGACTACCTGGCCGCTGATATTGATTGGCAACCATCGTCACGTACCTCACTAAAAGCAGGATACTCTAAGCGTTTTTTTGGTGATTCTTATGAGTTAGACTTTTCTCACCGAACTCGACGTCTAACTAATACTATTTCTTACCATGAAACCATTGAAGTATTTGATCGCAATGATTTTCAACAAGTGAATAATAATATTTGGTGTCCTATTACTGCAAGCGGCATTGATGATTGTTTACCGTTAGGCGAAACGCCTAGTGACACAACAGGCTTTATAAGTTTGCCTGTAAGCTCGCTTGAACCAGTTGAAAATAATGAATTTTCGTTGAACAAACGCTTAGCTTGGACATCGACTTTAGCCTTAGCACGCACTACTTTTACCCTAAATTTATCTAATCGTGATAGAGAAAGCTTAAGTACTGGTATCATTGATAATTACCTTGATGCACGCTTTACTGTTACTCGGCGAATGAGTGCTAGAAGTGATATTACTGTCTATATTGACTACAGCAAAAATATTTTTGATAAAGATAATCCTGATGGTCCAAGACAAGAAGATATTTATAAAACACTATCCACTACTTACAATAGAAGTCTAGCGTCATCACTCAACGCTTTTTTAACGCTACAATATCTTGACCGACAATCAAATTTTGAACGCTTCACTTACACAGAAGCACGTGCTTCCATTAATTTAACAAAAGATTTCTAACATGTATGAAAGTTACTATGGTTTTAGTGAGCGACCTTTTCAATTAAGCCCTGATCCACGCTTCTTCTTTGCAACTAACCACCATCAGCGTGCTTTATCTTATTTGCAATATGGCTTAGACCAAGGTGAAGGTTTTATTGTTATTACTGGGCCTATTGGCACAGGAAAAACAACGATAGCCCGTAATTTATTAGCTAACATTGCCGATGAAAATATTGTAGCTGCGCAACTTGTTACCACAAAATTAACACCAAATGAGTTACTTGATCTCGTTGCGGCTGAATTTAAAATTACAGTAACGGGTAACAGCAAAGCTGATGTCCTGCAAAGTATAGAAAAGTTCTTAATTAATTTGAATAAACAAGGTAAACGCGCTTTATTACTAGTCGATGAAGCTCAAAATCTACCCGTTGAAACGGTAGAAGAACTGAGAATGCTTTCGAATTTCCAACTCGATAACAAACCACTTATCCAAAGTTTTTTATTAGGTCAAGAAGAGTTAAAAGCAATTATATCTGCTCCTGATATGGAACAATTTAGACAACGTATTATTGCTTCTGCACACCTAAAACCACTGAATGCCGAAGAAGTAAAAAATTATATTAATCATAGATTAGCGCAAGCTAATTGTAATAAAGATACTTTATTTTCGGATGAAGCATTTCAGCTTATTTTCGAAAAAACCCTTGGTGTACCGAGAAAAATAAATATATTTGTTGACCGCTTATTATTATTTGGTTTTCTTGAAGAGTTAAGTAATATTGATTGCAAAGCCATCAATGAGGTTGCTAAGGAAATGTCTGTTGAGCTTACTGGCTCACTGAGTGGCAATGCCCTTGAAAGTGAAAATAAACTTCAACCATTAGTCATAAACTCCACGGAACATGTTGAAAATATAAAGAATGTTTTACGTGAAGTGGAAGAAATATTAGAAAGTTCAATTCAACAGAAAGTTAAAATGACACGCTATATTGATAAGCTTTTAAAACAAAAAAATCGTGAATTTGCTGAATTACAAAGTAAAACTGCTGATAGTGATTAATACCAAACGGATTAATATAACTATCAGCATTACTATGTTTAGTTCTAAACGTTAATCCCAATCCTATATTTTTCAATCAAAGAATAAAGCGTTGGTCTGGTAATACCTAATAATTCCGATGCCTTCGACATATTCCCGTCCGTAAGCGCATAGGCCTTTTGAATAGCTATAGTTTCGGCCTGTTCACGTACAACACGTAAATTTAGTGACAATTCATACTCTGCATTTTCTTTATCGAAGAAACCTAAATCAAAAGCAGTTACTTGATTACTTGTACTCATAATAACTGACGATTTAACTTTATTCTGTAACTCTCGAATGTTGCCAGGCCACTTATGGTGTCGTAAACCATATAAAGCATCATCGGCAAATGATTTAGCATTACGTTTATATTCAGCGGCATACTGCTGTAAAAAGAAATTAGCTAAGATAAGTACGTCTTCATCACGATCACGTAATGGAGGTATATTTAAAGTAATCTCTGTAATACGATAAAAAAGATCTTCACGGAACGTTTTTTCTGAAACCATTACTTCAAGGTTTTGGTTGGTCGCACAAATTACCCGAACATCAACCGGTATTTCTTTTCGTCCACCTAAGCGTTCAATTATTTTTTCTTGTAAAAAGCGCAACAATTTTGCTTGCAAATGATAAGGCATATCACCTATTTCATCTAAAAATAAGGTCCCGCCTTGGGCACACTCTATTTTTCCTAACGTTGTTTTATGCGCGCCAGTAAAAGCACCTTTTTCAAACCCAAATAACTCACTCTCAAGTAAATTTTCAGGGATAGAGGCACAGTTAATCGCAACAAAAGGTTTATCACTACGATCACTCACTTTATGAATGGCTTTTGCCGTAACCTCTTTACCGGTACCACTTTCACCTAGAAGTAACGCTGTAATCTCCGTAGGAGCAATACGTTGTACCATAAGGCGCAATCTATCAATACTTTCACTACTACCAATAATACCCGTATCGCAGCCTACAATAGACTTCATGCTACGGTTGTCTGTCTCTAACGTCGCTAAGCTGAATGCACGAGAAACAATGACATTAATAACATCAGCATCAACAGGTTTTTGGTAAAAATCATAAGCCCCCATTTCAATAGCTTTTAGGGCATTAGTTCGGTCATCATTACCTGTAATAACAATCACTTTAGTATGAGGCGCTATCTCTAATATTTGTTTTAATGCTGCTAAACCTTCGCTTGCATTGGCGGCATCTGGCGGCAGACCTAAATCAAGTGTAACCACTTTAGGCTCATGACGTCTCACTGCAGCAATAGCGCTTTCACGGGTATCAGCAAGTACTACTTCATAGTCAGCCAAACTCCATTTAAGCTGTTTTTGTATACCTAAATCATCATCAACAATTAATAACTTTTCCATAACACTGCCATTTCCTTTATTTTAATTCTTATTCTAATCATTGTTATCACAAGGAATAATAAGTGTAAAAATACTACCTTCATTTTCAAAGCTAGTTACCTGCATAGTACCACCAATACTTTCAACAAACTGCTTAGCTTCGTAAACACCAATCCCCATACCTGCATTACCTTTGGTGGTATCAAAAGCTTTAAATAAACGATTTTTAATAAAATCAATCGACATACCACAACCATTATCAACAATAGCAATGTGTAAATTGTTGTTTATCCTTTCTGCACTTATTTTAACCCAGCCACTTTCAATTGTCGCTTCTTGTGCATTCTGTAATAGATGATTTAATACAGAAGAAAACGTTTCCTCATCAATTGAAATCATTTGTTCGATAGCTAGTTCCACACTAATATGTGGTAGTTGTACATTACGCTGTTCAACTACCGCCTGAATTAACGCCTGTACGTCTGTACTCTTTTTCGTTGACTCTAGCACTTGCTTATTACGTAACTGTGTTAATACTTTATCAAGTCGTCCCGTTGCTGATTCTATGGTTTCAAATACATCATCGATAAAAGCAGGATTATCTCTATGGCGTTTCGCATTACTATTAATTAACGCCAGCTGTGCTTGAATATTTTTTAAATCGTGAACTAAAAAAGCTGACATGCGATTAAAAGCATCAAACTGCTTAGCTTCAGCCAAACTTTCATTAGCTTCATTAAGCGACAAGTAATTACTGAGTTGTTTAGAGATTGAAAATAGTAAATCTCTGTCTTCCCAATTTAATACCCCTTGCTCTTCAGGGAGTGCTAACAAGAAAAAACCGTAAACGGATTTATTCATAAAAATAGGGATGATTATATCAATATTTTTTTGCTCACACGCTCGCGCATCTAAAACCAAACCAGGATAGCTTTCCTCAACCATTGCCAACTCTCTGATATCAATGATCCAACCGTGTTGTTGACAGAATTGATCGACCGCAACTAAAAAATGTAAATCATTTTGCTCAAGCTGAAAATTTTGCTGATAAAGAGGTTGGTAATGACCCCATGTGCTTTTTTTGATTAATGCCCCCTGATGGATATTCAACGATGAACACATAATATGGGTCGCAGTATGATAGCAATCATCATTTTCACCGATTTCTAGCTGTTCAATTGACTTGAGCCATTCAACTCGATAATTATATTTATTAGCGAAGAAGTGCTTGGTGATGAAAACCTTAACTTCTCTACGTAATCTTTCGGTTATTAATAAGGCCGCTAAAACACTGCCACCTAAAATAATAAACGCGATACTTATCACGTCACCCCAAGCACCACCAAAATAATTAATAACATAACCAGCGATAGCCAATAAAAGTAAATATAAACCAGAAATGAGTAACATAGAGCTATAAAAGACCACTTCACGGGAAACAAAAATATCCACCGACCAGTCTTTAATACGCCGAGTACTTACCAATATAAATGGCATACCTATGGCCGCAATAAAACCACGCGCATACCAGTAAGAAAAATCTAATTGGTTAACCATGGCCGCCTGAGCAAAAAGCACAAAATCAAAAACAGTAGCCATGCCCAAGGCAATAATTAAAGACCAAATGGCCCATTTAACTTTAACATCGGCATTTCGGTATAACTGTTCAAGTAAAACAAGTAACCATAGGTTAAGTAATAAAAATAATGAAAACAGAAACTTCACACTATCTGGCAGAAATAGCGCAACTCCCCAGCAAAATACCGATAAGCCACCGAATATTTGAAGGTATTGCTTAACTTTGGGATGAGAAATCAGTGCTTTAACAGAGGTGATATTTGATTGTGTACAAATAATTAATAGTGACCAAACCGCGACTTTAAAGGTTTCTATTGCCATGACAATAAGCAATGAAAAACCTTGTTTAGGTTGTAGTGCTGCGCTAAGAGAGGAAGAAAAAACTAAGAATGCCGCTAGCAGCATTAAACCACCGGCTAAGGTTTTATTACGTGCAGCTAAAAGTAATAACATAAAAACTGCATAAGCACAGGCTGCTAAAAAATAACCTGAGGTGCCAATTACTTCCATTTATCAAAATCCTAAAATGTTGGTATTACTAAGGTGACATCTTTGTTGGAATAAAAATTATTATATAGTAATTCATCATGATGTCTTAGTTTTATTGGCCTAATTTAGACAGCCTAGCTGGCTCTATTTTCGGATGCTCTTTCTGTAAAGAGTTCAGTTAAAATAGGTACCAATAAAAAGCTTGAAAGAGCCGAAACACATAAACCAGAAATAAGTACCACACCCAGTGGCTGCCATAAACTGCCACCATATAAGGTTAATGGAATTAAACCGCCTATGGTCGTTAGCGTGGTTAACAATATAGGGGTAAAACGAACAGCACTAGCCTTTAATATTGCCGAATGTTTGTCTAAGCCTAAACGCAAATTAACATTAGTACTATCAATCAAAATAATGGCGTTGTTAACAACAATGCCAAACAAACTGATCAAACCTACAAAAGCCATCATAGAAAATGATAACCCAGTTAAATACAACCCTATGATAGAGCCTGCCATTGCAAAAGGGATAGAACTAAAAATAATCATTGGTTGTAAAATAGATTTAAACTGCAACACCAATACTGCAAATATCCCCATGGCCGTAATCAACATAACTTGTGTTAAGCCAGCAAAAGTCTTCTGTCGAGATTCTTCTTCACCACCTAAAGTAAAAAGCATACCTGCAGGCAAATCATACTGTTCAAGGTAATTAACCAATTGTTTAGTGATTTCGCCAACGGAATAACCGGTTTCAACATCGGCAGATACTTTAGCCATACGTAGCTTCTGATAATGAAAAAAGTCACTGCCACCTTTTTTTAATTCCATGGTAGCAAGTTGCTCAAGGGGAATTGAAACCCATTGATTATTGCTAATTTCAATGGCTGACAAACTATCAATACTGGGATTTTTTTGGCGAATCATAATAGGATAATCTTCGCCGTTGATGTCATTAAACTGGCCAACAGTCGTACCTGATAAAATGGTACTAATGGTTTTATCTAATCGTTCAACACTAACGCCACTCAATGCTGCCTGCTGGTAGTCAATCGTTAGCGCCAACTCAGTATTTGCCATGCCAATAGGGTTATCAATATTTACAATACCTGATAACTGTCGCATTTTAGCCGAAAGATCATTGGCAACGCGCTCTAAGTCAGTTAAGGATTCGCTTAACAACCGAATAGCAATAACCTGATCGGTCACCGGACCCTGAGTAAACTCTTTAACTGTGATTTCCGCCTGCTGCCAGAGATTAAAATCATCACGTAAGCTTTTGACTAATGCCGTGACTTCATCGGCTTGATAATCCTTCAACACTAACAGTGCTTGGCCATAACGGATCATACCGCGCTTGGGTACTTCATTATAATAAATACGTGGATTTGAATTACCAATATTTAGCGCTACTTTATCAACTAAATCATACTGCTTAACATGCATACGAACTTGCTGTAGCACCTTATCTGTATATGCTAGAGATGAATTAGCCGGCGTAGTAACATTAATTAATAACATCGGTTTTTCTGCTTTAGGAAATAAGCTCACGCCTACTTGCCCAAACAAAGAAAACATAGCAACTAACATCAATAAACTAACAACAATAACAGCGGCTTTATGACGCATTAAAATCGTTAAGGTATTGGTATAACTCTTTTCAGCAAACTTGTTGGCGTAATGTTGTAAGGTATTAACCTTAACCTTTTTAGGTTTAACGTCTTTTTCAATAACAACAAGTAATTTGCTGGCTAAAAGTGGTGTTAACGTTAATGCCACTAATAACGAGGCAAATAATACTAACACCACAGTTACTGGCATTGAGCGAATAAAGTCGCCAGTATTACTTTGAATCATCAGCATAGGTAAAAAGGCTAGCATAGTAGTAATAGTGCCACTGGCAATAGCCCAAGCGACTTTACTAGTGCCTGATGCTGCGGCATCTTTTATATCTTTCCCCAGCTTACTTTCTCTATGGACACTCTCGGTTACCACAATGGCGTTATCAACTAACAAACCCAGGGCAATAATTAAACCAACAATCGACATTTGTTGTAAGCCATAACCACTAAAATCAAGCCAACCAATAGCCATCAAAAATGAAATGGGAATAGCGAGGATCACTACTAAGGCTTCTCTGAACCCTAAAAACAGTAAGGCCATCAAACCAACAATAACCAGACCTTGCGTTAAATTATCAAAAAAACCATTAACGCGCACATTAACACTGTCAGCTTGTTGAAATAACTTAGCCAGTTTAAGTCCACTCGGTAAACTCTGTTTAAACTGCTCAACCTCTTGGTTTATTTGCTCAGTTAAGACAAATATATTAGTTTTCTCACGCTGCTCTACCGTAATAAATATCGCAGGTATATCATCAAAATAAGCTAAATAACTCGGCTCGGCATCAGTAAAACTAACGCCCGCAATATCTTTAACTTTTAAGACGCCATTCGCATTGGCGATGTTGTTATCACTAATAACAGTATTTTCAATATCAACTAATTGAGTGAAATTTCCACTGGCTTTAACATTAAAACGCCGCGTGCTGGCATCAACAAATCCAGGGGTGATATTTAATGCTCTGCCTTGAAGCACTTGGGTAATATCAGTAAGCGCTAGGCCATAGTATTTTAATAGGGATAGATTAATATCTATCGCAACAATTTGTCGTGGATACCCCCATATGCTCGCCTTGCGAACACTGGCTATAGTTTCTAGTCGTTTTTCTAATAACTTGGCATGTAATTCCATCGTTTTGTAATTGGTCGGCTCAGACCACAAAGCCAACTGCATTATAGCAACACTGCTTGGTGTTGCTTTTAATACCAATAACTCAGCAACGCCTGCAGGTAAGTTAGGTCTTACGGTTGATACCGCCTGCTTTACTTTATTAAACGCAGCTTCACCGTCTGTGCCATAAAGAAAATCGATAGTAATTCTAACGGCACCATTATGGATTTTTGCTTCAATCTTTTTAATATTTTCAATATCAGCAATTTCTTTTTCAAGCGGATCAACTACTAATGTTTCAATATCACTGGGTGAAGCACCAGGATAAACCACTTCAATTAAGGTGACCGGTAAATCAAACTGAGGGTCTTCTGAGCGAGGCATATTCAAATAGGACACTACACCTACTAAAACAAACAATAAAAATATTGTTAAGGTGAATTGTGCATTATCTATCGCTAATCTAGGGATTTTCATTGGTTATTTCTCTTTACTGAGCTTGATCTAGCGGCTTATTTTCAATTAACGCTAGATGTTGCCAGCCCCGCGTGACAATAGTTAAGGAGGGAGAACTTGGCTGAGCAGATAAATAGATATATTCATTTGAGAGCTGTTTAATCAAAAATGCTTGTTGGCGATAACTTTTGGTCTCTGTTGAGTCCGCATCTAACACCATAACTAACGCTTTCCCTTGGCTATCAACACTATTAAGCGCCTCAAGAGGTAATCGATAAGAAAACGTATCAGTCATGACCTCAGCTAATACATGCACTAATTGTCCAACAACAACTTGATTCACTTTTAAATTTTCTAATAAAACTTCAATAGTAAATAAATGACTTTGTTGATCAGCAATAGCTGGAACCTTACTCACAGTGCCAGTGACTAAACCATATTGCGTTAAATTAAGGTCTATTCTTTGCTGTAATTTAACTAGATTAACTTCCGCTGCAGTTAACGCGACACGTACAACTAAATTATGTTCTACTGCAGCTATTTTTAAAGCGCTTTGATTAGGATTTTGCAGTTCTCCTAACTCGGTATATCGAGAGAGTACTACACCATCAAAAGGGGCAATCAACTGCGCTTTAACAAGATTATATTGAGCAATTTTATAGCTAGCACGGGTTGTTTCAACTAAGGTTTTAGCATCATCGAGTGCTTGTTGTGAGCTTAGCTTTTTACTCAGCAGCGTATTAATGCGCTTAATTTCACGTTTTGCTTGTAATAAACGCGCATAACTAGCATTTTTTTCCGCGGTAAGTTCTTCGCTGTCAAGCTGAGCTAACAACTGGCCTTTAATAAAACTATCACCTTCATCGATATTAAGTTCTTCGAGATAACCACTACTTTTAAAAGATAAATTTAACGTTCGCTTAAAGGTTAATTTTCCCGTGCGGTTAATTTTCTTAACAATAGGTTCAGCTTTAATTGTTTTAGTTTCAAGTTGTTGCGCAAAAACAGGCGCATTTGATAACATACTGATAAAACATAAAAAAGAAAGTAATCCAAAAAGGCGTGGTTTCATTGTGGGAATATAACCGAAAATTTAATAAGAGATTCATAACTTTAGGCAGTTTTAGCCGTAAAGTATATAAATATTAATCATATGGTAAACATAAGTTTTATCGAGCAAATGAACGGACTAATTAATTATACCAAGTTGGTTGATAAACAGTAATTTCACGTAGCTCAGGTTTTTAATATAAGGTCAGGAGATCAACAGTGGAGAATTATTGAAAAAGCAACCAGGGTGGGTTCACCCTAGTTACAAGAAGTTATTACATTGCTGGGCAGCCTTTCAGCATCAATGCAGTATTAACCCCTGTTTTTACCATGCTAAAATAACTGGCAGTATTTGAACTGTCGAAGTTGCTACTATCAATACCTACCATATCAGTAATTTGTTGTAATGCGGGAAATGAGTTTTTATCTTGGTCGTAAGCGTCAAAAGTTGTTTCAATTTTATCGCAAGTAAACATATTAGCCATGCCATCAGATGAGGCGTTTTTAATGGCATTGCTCGTCTGGCATCCTGTCAACAATACTGCAGTTAACGCCACAATACTGATATTCACTATTTTAATCATATTATGACTCAGCAATAGGTAATAAGGTTATCTCAACACGGCGGTTAAGCTCGCGTCCGCCAGCTGACTGGTTGTTTGCTACCGGCTGCGCTTCGCCAAAGCCAACTATTTCTAAACGCTCACTAAGAACTTTTTGTCCACGTAAGTAATTGGCTACCGAGCCCGCACGATCTTCAGATAGCTTTTGGTTGTATTGAGCAGAACCGCTAGAGTCTGTATGACCAGAAACAACGATAAGTGTTTTATTATATTCTTCAAGTACCAAGGCAACAGAATTTAACACACCAGTAAAGTTGGTGTTGATGTTAGAGCTGCTAGTAGCAAAAGTGATGTTGCCAGGCATGATCAGGTTAATTTTGTCACCTTCACGTTGAATACTTACGCCACTATCTCGCAATTGCTTACGTAACTTCGCTTCTTGAGAATCCATATAAAAACCAATACCGCCACCGATAGCCGCACCGCCTGCTGCTGCGGCAAGAATACGCTTATTGCGTGTATTGCTGTCTTCATCTTTATTGCTGATATAGGCGACGACAGCCGCTAGGCCGGCACCCGTGCTTGCGCCGATAGCGGTTTTGCTGGTTTTGCTTTCCCCAGTGTAAGGGTCAAATGTCGTACAGGCTTGTAATAATAGTAAGGCTGAAGCAGTGGTGATTATTTTTTTCATGGTGATTTTCCTATTTTGGCCTGATTGCTACTTATGCGAAGCTATGGCTGTTATTAATTACTATGCCCAAGCGACTTGAAGATGCTTGGGTATATATCGATGCTATTGCGGTTCTGTTTTTTTCATAGCTATTTTAAGACACAAAAAAACCCGATTGGTCGTCGGGTTTAAATATTTACGAAAACGCACATATTTATAATGGTCTTAATTTTATAACTAATAACTATTTAAATGGTCCACCCGACAGGAGTCGAACCTGTGACCTATGCCTCCGGAGGGCATCGCTCTATCCAGCTGAGCTACGGGTGGAAAATAAGAAATGGCATTCTATAAAAAGCCTCGAACGAATACCAGTATTTAATTCTTTTTGTTACGTATATTGATAAATTTATTCGAGGGCTGGATATAGACTAAATTTATTAACTTATGAAGACCATATTTCAGCACTTTGAAGCTCACTAATTATATATATACTTAACTGAGTTAATTAAGAGGCTCGTTGACAGTAATCATCATTATCTTCTACATACCTTTGCGCTTGTTTAATTGAACCAAAATAATAAATAAGTAATTTACCGCGCTTTTCACGTATGGTTATGGGAAAATCGAGTTGTTGAACAACGTCAAGCCAAGTTTTAACGAGGGCTAATGGTGGTAGTTCTTGCATATTTTCATCCTTGAAACTAATAACTAATAACTAATAACTAATAACTAATAACTAATAACACTCTACGTCAATTAATTATGTAAATCAAAGCCCAGAGCTACTTTATAATAACGCGGGGGCATACCTTTTATTAAAGTGGCGGCACTAGAAATAATATCTAAGACTGGCATAAACACTCAGCGGATAAGCCCCAAATTCAGAGCCAAAAGCGTAATCAATATTGGCGTCACTAGCATTATTTTGCAAAGTATCACCATGACTTATATACACTCCAAAATCAGAATATAAGTTATCACTCCAGCTGGTCTCGCTACTGACAGTCAAGAACACTGAACTATCACTGATATTATAAAAGGCACTGGCGCTAACAGATACCAAAGGCGAGGCTAGCCAAGTTAATGCGGGGATGAGGTAGTGCTCGCCATATAAATACACGCCAGCTTTCTGGTAGGGCGCTTGTGTCGCAAGTTCGGTGTAATCCTCAACATTATTACTGCCCGCACCATTATAGTGATACTCGATCATAATAATAACATCTTCATTTAACGCATAATCTGAGCCAATTGAAGAACGCCAATAGTTATCCGTGTAAACGCCCGCTGAGGGTAGGGTGTTAGCTGCAAAATTTTCTACAATATTGCCTGCTAATGAATTACTTTCAAAAGTCTTATTTTCAGAGATATCACTTTCAGAAGCGTTACCTTCTGAATTATTGCTTTGTCGCCAGTCCATATAAGCGGCCTCAAACCAAAAGCCAAAATCACCTATTGAACGCTCAATACCACCACCAAGTAACCAAGCATCATCAAGAATAATAGCGATAGCTTCTATATCACTACCCTGAATAGAGTTTTTACCCCGTAAAAAAACGGCACTGTTCTGTTTTTTACCATCCTCACCGATAACCAAACCCACATCTACCACGGCGAAGTCACCCACATCAGCTTTATAACGAATAGCATCAATACCAACACGATACTCTTGGTTAAGTGTTTGAATAGCGAAAGGGATAAATATATCGGTTGGATTAATAAAGCGAGCAGATCCAAATGACAATACTTGTCGTCCAATCGTTAAGTCACCGTATTGATTACTGTATTGATAATTAAATCGGTCAAGGTTTTGTAAAACCACGCCATGACTACCTACATCACTCAAAACGGCATCTAAATCTTTATAACGATATTGATTACTCGCCGAAGAAACAGTGCCACCAATAGCGCCTAGATTGTCATTGGTATAATATCCAGCCATGTCACTGTTTGAGAAATACAATGGCTGTACTTCATAATCTATTTCGATATTGCCCTTACTTGTCGACAAATATGATGCCATTAAACGTAGTGCATTTTGTGATTGGAAGTTACCAGGAATGGCTTGCGTTTGATTTTGACTGTTAGTATTTTCAGTCGTGCTCTTTTTAGTGTCATTGTTTTCAATAGAAATACTGTCTTGCGCCAGCGCATAACTTTTCACATAACCACTAAATGAAAAACTATCCGCATAACTGGTCATAGGTAATATTAAAACACCAAATAGTTTTAACGCAAAACAAGCCTTAGCGGGTAACCTTTGCATTATTTTCTACGCTCATCATCAACAATGCAGCCATCAACCAAACGAATAATACGTTTAGCTCGTTCCATTATTTTCGGATCATGCGTTGAAAAAACAAAAGTCATATTTTGTTTTTCATTTAATTCTTTCATCATATCAAGCAAATCAGCGCCTGTTTTCGAATCTAAATTAGCTGTTGGTTCATCCGCTAAAATAATACTAGGCGTTGATACCATAGCTCTTGCAACAGCAACTCGTTGCTGTTGACCGCCTGATAATTCCGCAGGGCGACGATCTCCCAAACCTTCTAAACCTACCGCATGCATAAGCTTATCTACCCGCTTGTTTCTTTCTGCTGTCGGAACGCCTTGCAGTAACATAATATATTCAATGTTTTCTCGGGCGCTTAACACGGGTATCAAGTTATACGCTTGAAAAATAAAACCAATATGATCACGTCTAAAATCTGACAATTCAGTGCCCGTCATGTGGTTAATATTTTTATTATCTAAAAACACATCACCCGAACTGGGATTATCTAAACCACCAATTAATTGCAATAAGGTTGATTTACCAGAGCCTGAAGGACCGATAATAGCGGTGAATTCGCCTCGTTCAATAATGATATTGGCATCAGTCAGCGCTTTAACTAGCGTATCACCTTGACCAAACTCTCGACACAAATGAGTGGTTTCAATGACAGTATTTTGGCTAGCTGTCGCTTTATTAAGGGCACCAACAATATCCACTTGAGTTGTCATTTAAATTATTTCCTATTTACTCAGTAATCTATACCAATGTCATTAAATTATTGCTCACTTGTGCTGGTTAAAATACTCCATGTCAGCGTTGCTCTCAATCCCAATAGCCAGCTATTGCTCAATCGATCGCCTTGCCCTGATTTATTTTTCCTATGCACAACAAGATCACAAACTTAATGAAACTGGTATCACTTTTCTTGAATTAAAGTTGAATTCAAGTATTAACTATTAACCAAAAAGTTAAAGGGTTTTTCGCATGGCAAAAGAAGGTTGTAAACGCGCCGCATGAAAAGCAGGGTATAAACTCGCAATAAGTGTAATGACTAAAGTAGCTAAGCCCATTGTGGCAAAACTGCTGGCGTCGAGTATTAAATATATGGGTTCATTTAAGGTCAATCCTGACATTTCCAATTCGGAGTAATCTATACCGACAATAGAACCCCAATAGCACAAGATAAAAGCCATTAATAAACCAACGGTTATGCTTAACAATCCAATAAAAAAACCTTCCAACATGATTTGATAAAAAAGCAGCTTGGAACGTGTTCCTATGGCCAGTAAAATACCAAACTCTGTTTGTCGCTCAAAAATAGACATAAACATAGTATTTATTAAGCCTAAGCAAACCAATATATACATGATGATTGAAACAATAAGTGTCGAGTACTTGGTCATAGCAAGCATACTACTCAGTTGGGGTACTAACTCTTGCCAGCTTAAGGTTTCTATTTGATCATTATTGAGTGTTTGCCAAAAAGGTAAATTTTTATCTTCAGCTTGATGTAAGTGTTGTAATCGTAGGGCAACTTCATGCACACCGGTAATATTTAATAATTTTTGTCCTTGTGCCAAGTTTATAAAAGCCATGCCAATATCCATGTTTCTTTCATTAAAACTAAATAAGCCTGAAACACGAAACAGTGCTTGGGATAAATCGCCACCATTTGCTTCTGAAACAGTAACAACTAACCGGTCACCTAAACTAATTTCTAATAAATCAGCAAGTTGTTCTCCTATGATTATTTCACCATCAATTCCTGATAAATAATCACCTTGAGTTACCGCCAACTTTAACTTACTTACTTGTGCTTCTTTTATCGCATCTACGCCATAAACAATTGCTGAGGCAACATTTTCTGAGGAGGAGGTCATTGCGCCCGTTAATACCCTTGGTGCAAATGCTTGAATGGCTGTGGTGGCGTTAAGTTGCTGATAAAACGTCGTGGTATCTTTGATATATAGGTCTATATCGTTCGCCTCGCGAAACCCCACACGATGAATTTGTCCTTCTCCTAAGAAGGTTTGTGTGCTGATTTTCACCATGGTTTCAACCATGCCACGCACAAAAGCATCGGTAAATAAAATAGCCGCCAAGCTGCATGAAATAAGTAATACGGTTAATAATGTTCTACGAGTATTTCTAAAAATACTGCGTTTGGCTAAACGTGAAATTAAAGCATTTTGACTGCTGCTATTTTGATTCGAAGTACGTTTATCTAAAGTAGCTGATGAGGATGCTTTATCTAGTTTAGCTGCCTTTGGTGTTTCTGTTGCCATAGTCATCTTTAAACCGCCTGCAATGCTTTTAACGGTGATATTTTAGCTGCCCGAATAGCAGGAATGAAACTGACGATTAACGTACTGCTAATAACAACAATTGACGGTAATAACACCACAAACCAGCTTACTTCACCTAGCATGGTATCAAATATGATACCGCCCATATCAATTGGCTCTGGCATAGATATACCTACACCGGCTAACCAAAAACAAACGGGTAAGGCTAATGCCAATCCAATTAAACAACTGATAATAGCTAACACAAAAGACTCTAGCATTATCAAGGTAAAAACAACTACAGGCCGAGTACCAATAGCCTTCAATACGCCAAACTCACGTGTTCGTTCTAACGTGCCCATTAAAATAGTATTTAATACGCCAATTGAGACAATAAATATAATAATACCCATAGAGACATAACTGCCTTTTTTATCAGCCTGCATACTCTTATAAAAAGAGGATTCAACCACTTGCCATGGGTCTACGCTTAAATTTTTATTTTCAAGCGCTAATTGAGTGTTAACCGCGAATTCTCTTGCTTCGCTTTGACTCGATAAAATTATAGCTAACTCATGAACTTTACTGGTATCACCTTGCATTGATAAAAACTCTCGCATGGCCGATAAATGAATATACACATTCATGCGCTCATATGAGCCTACATCACCAACAATGGCGACAACTTCAAAGATATCATTGGCGATAGAGCCATCAATACCTTGAGAGATCAGTACCAGTTCATCACCAATAGTGAGTTGTAAGTTTTTAGCTAGGCTAAAGCCAATCATAGCGGGGAAATAACCGTCTGTGCTTATTTGATTACCCTCAAGGTTAGTTACCTGATTAGTTACCTCTCTAGTTACCTGATTAGTTACCTCTCTAGTTATCTGATTAATTACCTCTTTAGTTAAATAATGCCCTTCACTAATTTTATTTTCCAAACGTGTCGTTTTAGCTTCTCGATCGGGATCAATGCCAATAACTTGAGCTGGAAAGGTTTTATTTTTACCATAGGCTAAAGAAGGGCTATAAATTCTAGGGGCCACACCCAATACCAATGGCTGTTGCTCTAATTGAGTAATGATCTCGTCAGCGTGGTTGATCGTTTTATATAAAGAAGGGCGCTCAAGATAGTTTTCTTTATGAACTTGGACATGACCGGTGTGATCTTGAGTAAATATATTAATAATATTGCTATAACTTCCCTCTGACATAGATAAAGTCAAACAAAGTAAAAAGAATCCTCCGCCCATACTCAGTAGAGTTAACAGTGAGCGGCGTCGATTACGTAATATGTTGCGAAAGGCAAGTTTTACTATCAGCATAAGTATTTATATTTATCCTTATAAAACAAGAGGAAAATAAGATAAAAAACAAAATATAAAGCAATTAAAAGCGCGTTTGTAAATTGCGTAACGTGAAAACATTATCACCAAAATCAATATCAAATTCGGCTTCAACGTATTCAATAACCGTTTTATGGCCTGTTTTATTTAATGGCATCATGGTCATAATCGCTGGCATTTTTTTACCCGAAAATTCTCTGATATCACTAAATTTCATGATGCGTACTTTGACTCCTTTTTCATTGAAATAGCTCTGTTCCAACGGCAATAGTGTTTTTTGATTAACAATAAATTCAATTTTTCCCCACACAGTAACGGTATCTTTTTTGGGTATTAACGTTAGACGATAGTTTTCGCCTTCAACACTTTTAGATACTTGATATTCTTTAACTAATGAAACTTCACGCACTAAGTCATCGTTAGTAAAGTCTGATCCCATCCAAGATCCCATCATCATTGATGGCGGAACTTTAATGACTTTGTTAATTTTAGGGAAAAAATTCCACATCTCTTTGTCTTTTTTCAAGGTAGCCACACCACGATCTTTTCTTGGTGATAATACCCGAATAAACGTATCGTCCATACCTAGGGTCCAGCTTTGCATTTCCAGGGTACGTTGCCAATTAGGCGTAATAATTTGCATTTTCATCGTTGAAATGGAACTTTTAGAGCGAAATAACTCATCCATCTTTTGTAATAGGACTGCGGCATCGTCATCCGCGAAACAGGAGATACTTGTCAAAAACATAACAAGGGATAATAGGAGTGATGAAAATAACTTGGACATAAGCTAATCCTTAGCTAATTTAGACAGTTAATACATGAATTTACTATACCAAGTTAATTTAATAAAGCTTACTAATATTCGCTAGTCCTTACATTTTTTAAACAAAAAAACCAGCACTAGGCTGGTTTTCATATAGGTTATTTTTCCCAGTAACTCTTAGTTAATTTTGGCTAATATCTCTTCAAGTTTTGCTAAGTTTTCATAAGAGATAACAAGCTTACCTTTACCTTTACTATTATGGCTAATAGCAACTTTAGCGCCAATTTTATCTGCTAAACCTTGTTCCAACTCTATGGTCTCAACAGTTTTTTCAACTTTCTCTTTTTCAGCTATCGGATTTTGAATCTTTTTAATTAAACTTTCAGTTTCTCTTACTGTTAATTCTTTAGTCGCAACAGTTTGTGCTGCAGAAGTTTGTACATCACCTTCTAATGCTAATAAAGCACGGGCATGACCCATTTCAATATCACCATTTTCTAAAAAGGTTTTTACCTCTTCATTTAATTTATTTAAACGCAATAAGTTACTGACCGTAGTACGAGACTTACCAACTGCAATAGCGACTTCTTGGTGAGTTAAATCAAATTCAGTTAATAAGCGTTCTAATGCAACGGCTTCTTCCATGGCATTAAGATCTTCACGTTGGATATTCTCAATGAGTGCAATAGCTACCGCTGATTCATCAGGCACGTTTTTAACTAAACAAGGGACAATATCAAGTTGTGCTAATTTAGCCGCACGCCATCGGCGTTCACCAGCAATGATTTCATATTGATCATCGGCAACTAAACGTACAACAATAGGTTGAATTATACCTTGCGATTGAATAGATAATGACAACTCTTCAAGACCTGCATCAGACATTTCACGACGTGGCTGATATTTACCAGGCGTTAATTTTGTAATAGATAGTTTTAGCAGTTCATTATCTGTCGCTTTTACGCTATTGCTTGCTTCAGTAGTATCTGTTTGCTGTTCTACTGCTGGTATCGCTGGTGATAATAGGGCATCAAGACCACGACCTAAGCGACTAGCGCCTTTACGTTTTGCTGTACTCATAATTTTCCTTTGTGCTAGCTGGCAACACTGGCCTTAGCTTGCGGAGATTTTTTAGCATAATCATTTTTACGTAATACTTCACCGGCAAGCGCTAAATAAGCTTTGGCGCCCGTTGAAGATTTATCGTAATACATGGCTGGTGTACCAAAACTTGGCGCTTCAGCTAAACGAACATTTCGCGGAATGACACTGCGATAAACTTTATCACCAAAATGTCGTTTTAATTGTTCAGATACATCATTAGCTAAGCGATTTCGAGGATCATACATAGTGCGAAGAATGCCTTCAATATGTAATTTATCATTCACGACTGACGTTAACTTAGTAATGGTGTCCATTAGCGCCGTTAGACCCTCTAATGCATAGTATTCACATTGCATTGGCACAAGAACGGAGTCTGCTGCAGTCATAGCGTTAACGGTAAGCATATTCAATGATGGTGGACAATCTATGATGATGAAGTCATAAAAATCTTTTACTGGCGCTAAAGCGTTTTTTAAACGCTGTTCACGAGCATATACTTCCATTAGCTTTATTTCAGCTGCTGTAACATCAGCATTGGCCGAAATTAAATGATAAAGACCTGACGTTTCTTTAATGACAACGTCTTCAACACTTTGCTCTTCAACTAATAATTCATAACAAGTCGCATGAACTTGGTATTTATCAACGCCACTAGCCATAGTCGCATTGCCTTGGGGATCTAAATCGATTAATAAAACTTTGCGTTTCGTCGCCGCCAGCGAGGCAGCCAAATTAACCGCGGTAGTTGTTTTACCCACACCACCTTTTTGATTTGCAACTGCTATTATTTTTCCCACAAGAACCTCTAATGTTATTTTTGTTTCTAGTGCAACTTCTTCAGTACTAGTACATGGCGTTCACCAACCAAGTCAGGCACGATAATTTCATGACTATCGACTAAAGTAATATTTTCAGGTAATTGTGAGATCTCATCCTGAGGATATTGCCCTTTGAGTGCAAAAAATCGTCCTTGCTCAGTGGTAATTAAGTGTTTACACCAGCTTACCATATCATTAAGAGAAGAAAAGGCACGACTTAATACCCCATCAAAAGATTCCTCACCTTGATACTCTTCAACCCTTGCTTTCACTGGTGTCACATTGGTCAGTTTTAATTGAAAAACCACTTGTCTAAGAAAAGTAATACGTTTACCTAGACTGTCTAGTAAAACAAAATTTCTTTCTGGATACAAAATAGCCAGTGGTATACCTGGTAAACCAGGACCCGTACCAACATCAATAAAGTTCTTACCTATAAGAACTTCACCCACCATCAAACTATCCATAATATGCTTAACTAGCATTTCACTAGGATCACGAACGGAAGTAAGATTATAAGCTTTATTCCATTTATTGAGTAACTCAACGTATTGAATAAGTAAATCGATTTGTTCTTGAGATACGACAAGCTGCGTTTTACTAATCAGTGTCGATAATTGCTGTGATAAAGTCATTTTTATTTAGACAAGCCTGACTAATTAACGTTAAGTTGAACATTAATTAGCGGCTCGCCCCTACCTATTGCTTTTACGCTAATTTTCGTAAAAGACCGTGTTTTTTTAAGTAGACTAATAATAACGAAATTGCCGCCGGAGTAATACCAGAAATTCGTGAAGCTTTACCAATAGTTTCCGGACGAGCGTCTTTTAGCTTAGCTACAACTTCATTAGACAAGCCTGAAATTTGCTGATAATCAAAATCTCTCGGGATCTGAGTATTTTCATTACGTTTTTTCTTCGCTATCTCATCAACCTGCCGATCAATATAACCTGCATATTTGGTCTGAATCTCGATTTGTTCTGACGCTTGCTTATCCGCTATTGCCGGACCTAAACCTTCAATTTTCATTAGGTCATTATAATTTACTTCTGGACGACGAATTAAGTCTTCTAAATTTGCCTCTTTACTCATTGGGTTTTTCAGTAAAGCATTTATTTGATCAATCTTTATATGATCCTTTTGTACCCAAGTCGATCGTAAACGTTGACGTTCAAGTTCAATATTTTCCATTTTTTCGTTAAATCGTTGCCAGCGCACATCATCGACCAAACCAACTTTACGGCCTCTCTCTGTTAGGCGAATATCAGCATTATCTTCACGGAGTAATAAACGGTATTCCGCGCGAGAAGTAAACATACGATAAGGTTCTTTAGTACCTAAGGTAGCTAAATCATCAATAAGTACACCCATGTAACCCTGATCTCGACCAACGATGAATTCATCACGCTCTTTTACCCTATTAGCTGCATTAGTTGCAGCGATAAGTCCTTGAGCTCCCGCTTCTTCATAACCGGTAGTACCGTTAATTTGACCGGCAAAATATAAGTTCTGTACAAATTTACTTTCTAAACTTTGTTTCAGATCCCGAGGATCGAAATAATCGTATTCAATAGCGTAACCAGGACGTGTTATAAACGCGTTTTCAAAACCTTTAATTGAACGTACTAAATTCATTTGCACATCAAAAGGTAAGCTGGTTGAAATGCCATTTGGATACACCTCATGCGTTGTTAGACCTTCTGGCTCAACAAATATTTGGTGTGATGTTTTATCAGCGAAGCGGGTGATTTTGTCTTCAATAGATGGACAATATCTTGGGCCAATCCCCTCAATCACGCCAGTATACATTGGCGATCGATCTAATCCGTCACGAATATGCTGATGGGTTTGTTCGTTAGTATGTGTGATATAACAAGATATTTGTTCTGGATGATCTGCAGGTGATCCCATAAAGGAAAAAACAGGACGTGGTGAGTCTCCAGGCTGTTCTTCCATTACTGAAAAATCTAATGATCTAGCATCAAGTCTTGGTGGTGTACCTGTTTTTAAACGATCCATTCTAAAGGGCATATCACGCATTTTAGCGGCTAAATTCATACTAGCAGGATCACCTGCGCGACCACCTTGATAATTATTTAAACCAATATGAATCTGTCCCGCGAGGAAAGTACCTACGGTCAACACAACTGTTTTGCCTTTAAATTTAAGACCCATTTGCGTTGATACACCGACTACACGATCGTTTTCAAGGATCAAGTCATCACATGGTTGTTGGAAAATGGTAAGATTTTCTTGGTTTTCCAATGCGTTACGTACAAATGAACGGTATAGTATGCGATCAGCTTGGGCACGTGTTGCTCGGACTGCTGGACCCTTGCTTGAATTTAATGTTCTAAATTGAATAGCACTATGATCAATGGCCGTTGCCATCAATCCGCCAAGTGCGTCAATTTCTTTAACCAGGTGACCTTTGCCAATTCCACCAATAGCTGGATTACATGACATTTGCCCTAGGGTGTCAATGTTATGAGTTAACAATAACGTTTTACAGCCCATACGTGCAGCTGCAAGTGAGGCTTCAGTTCCCGCATGACCACCACCAACAACAATTACGTCATAAGACTCTTGATACCACATAAATTAACAATCCTGATTGATTAAAGTTTTTATTTAAAAAGAGATTACAAAATTTGTAACACTCAAAAATTAGGGAACGTATTTTACCGCTTTTTTCTCTTCAAGGATACGATCAAATGTGTAAAAAAGATCGGAGTGGATCCTTAATATATAAAAAGAGATCTTTAGAAAGATCTTATAGTTATTACTTATTAAGATCCTATTTTTCTGTGGGTAAGTCATTTTTCTCTATATAAATTAATAAGTAACAGTGATGATAACGTTGTGATCAAACATTGATCAACAGGCAAATAAGCTTTGATCAAAATGCCGAGTTATACACAGGGCTTTTAATAATGTTTTTAATCAACTGAATAATAATAGAAAATTAACGGGTTATTAACCGTTTTATCCACAATGGTAAAAAAACAGATCATAATCTGTTGATAACTTATGGGTAAGTGATCACGTTAGATCTAAAGTAGATCTTTATTTGTGCTGATCCACAGCTGAACAAGATCTTCTGGATCAATATCTTCTGACATATCAAAGGTTTTAAGTGATATTAGTTCCTTGCAACCCATTGATATTAATAGGTTTGATATATCTATAGCTGCTTTGCAAAAAGTGTCATAGCTAGAATCTCCGATCCCTATGGTTAAAAATCTAACCGTGGATAGATCTTGATCACAATTACTTAGATCACTAACAAATTGCTTGATGTTGTCAGGGTAGTCACCTGCACCATGTGTAGAGGTACAAATGATCCAAATTGGATTTTTGGCTAAATCACTGCTGTTATTTTGTTCGTTATTCGTCGGGAAAGTGTTGCTGATGACGGTATTAAGATCCGGTTTAAGATGAATATCAACATTATGATCAAGCTTATTTAGGGTTTCTTCACAAGCTTCGGCAACATATTCTGTGCCACCGAGCATACTACCAACAATGATTTGAACTGAGCTCATAGAGGATCTCTTTAGTTTATAGGGGAAATTTATAATGTATATTTACCCTATTGTATTACTTAACAACGGATAAAAATAAGCTTTTTAGATAGATTTTAATAAAGGTATTATACCAATTCCATTAAATTTATTCCCACCTCAGAGCTATGTCAGAGAAGCTATAACAAATAAAATTTGTGCTGGTATAGTCATTCTATATCTAACAGACTTGTGCAGTTATTGCTTTTCTGACAAGCTCCCAAGGGCGAGTTGAAAAGGCTTACATACAGCGTTATTGATTTTGACAAGGACGCTGCATGGATGCAGCTTATTAGAGAATGCAGGAGCTTATTCTCCTGAACAACCATTCTCTTCAATCAATGCCTTGCCTCTAAGCCTTTTAATTCTCGCTGAG
>MAAC01012174.1_pt1 | contig 26176 bp, 20 predicted proteins | sample 1115981 | NCBI WGS metagenome assembly MAAC01 (sample SAMN04961126, study PRJNA320927) | seawater metagenome | isolation source: sample BD02T64 sea water enriched with oil for 64 days | place: USA:Gulf of Mexico | collected 2013-07-27
TAATTTTTATTGCCTTGATGTCTAGTGAGGCTGATTATGTCTTTATTACCCGCATTTTGTCGTTTTTTAATCCTTGATATTACAGCTATGCTGTTAAGAAGAGCAAATGAAAAACAGCGCGAATACTTCGGTGATTGCACTTAAAATAGCAAGCTGGCGAGATTACCTCGCATTATGTAAACCAAAAGTGGTGTTGATGATATTGATCACCGTTATGGTGGGCATGTATTTGGCCAGTGAACATCACTTTGATGTTAAGTTGATGTTAATCGCTAATATCGCTATCGGTTTTGCTGCGAGTGCGGCGGCGGTTATCAATCACATTATTGATGTAAACATTGATGCCAAAATGCAAAGAACCAAATGGCGGCCTTTAGTTAATCAACGTATTAGCAATAAGCAGGCGTTATTTTTTGCCGCGGGCTTAGCCTTTAGCTCAATGTTTTTATTATTAAATTATATCAATACCTTAACTGCGTTATTAACCTTAATCGGCTTTATTGGTTATGCTTTAATTTATAGCTGTTTTTTAAAACATAAAACACCACAAAATATTGTTTATGGCGGCTTTGCTGGTGCTATACCGCCATTACTTGGCTGGACAAGTATCACTAATAATATTGAACTAGAGCCGTTATTATTGACCTTGATTATTTTTCTGTGGACGCCCGCTCATTTCTGGCCCTTAGCAATAGACAGACTTGAAGATTATCGACAAGCTAATGTGCCCATGTTGCCCGTCATTAAAGGGGTTGACTATACCAAGACTTGCATTGTTATTTATACCTTAGCAACCATTCTGGCCAGTTTATTACCCTATTTTTTTCACTATTCTGGTGCGCTCTATCTATCATTGGTTTTATTATTGGGATTATGGTTTGGTTATTATGCCATGCAATTAAAAATGGCAACGAATAATCAATTAGCATTAAAAACCTTCCGTGTTTCGATTTATTATTTAATTGCGCTTTTTGTGGCTTTATTAGTTGATCGATTAGTTGTTCACTGGTGGTAAATAAAGATGAAAACAATGATGAAAACATTGTTTAATTGGCAACAAGCATTAGCGGTACTACCTATTTTAGTGATCATCGCCTCAACGATATATTTTTATCGGTTAACAGCGAACGCATACTTTCATAGCAATGTTGAGGTGCCAAAAATACAAGGCGTGATATTAAAGTCAGCCAAAAAACTAACCAACATTCAATTAACCAACCATTTGGGACAGACAGTTAATGATGATGACTTTTTGGGGAGCTGGCATTTTATTACTTATGGCTATACTCACTGTCCTGATATTTGCCCAACCACTTTATTCACTTTAACTCAGCTTGCCGACTTACTCAGCGCCAGCCATGAGCAGCTAAAGACTCAGTTCGTGTTTTATACTGTTGACCCCGATAGAGACTCTCAACAAGTACTGATTCAATATATCCATTATTTTTCAGAAAAATTTGTTGCTATGCGGGCCAACACCTCAAAAAATGCTGAAAAATTTCAACAAAGTTTAGGGATAAAAGTTGAGATTAGCAGAGGTTACGAAAATAGTGACGATAAGCAGGTTATCAAAGCTGGACATACGATTTCAGCAAAAAAAAATGAACCGTTTTATCAAGTTAGCCATGGGCTAACGATATTATTAATAAACCCGGATGCTGAGTTACAAGCGGTTTTTTTACCTGAAATCACTGAACTCGGCATAAAAAGTTTCACCAGCGATGAACTTTATCACGACTATTTAACAGTCATTCAATATTATCAGCAACGTAGGTTCCCCTGAATGAATCCAAAGGGTAACCTACGTTAAAGGTAAAACAAGATATTGCCATACTGTTAGAGCTTGTTAGCACTGTTTTTTAACCCTTGTTTTTTAACCATTGTTTTTTAGCGTTACGTCTTACTAGTAGTAAAGCTAATCCTAACAGTAGGTAATAAGAAAAGCTGCCGCTACTTGATGTTTCTGGCGACGTTTCTTTCGCTATGGTGGCATTTGAAACCACGGCAATACCGCCGGGATCATCAACAACACCATTGGCTATGCCGTCGCTATCATTGGCGCCGCCATCTTCAATATATAAACGTAAGCAAACATGGCCAATAATAAGTCCATCTTCAAAGAGTTCACTTTGCGGTGGTGGGCAAACGCCATTAACTGCCGCGCTTGATGCGAGGGCATTGTTTGAGTCAACAGTGAAATCTTGCCAGCTATTTTCTGCACTAAACTTACGATAAACAGCGTGCTCTGCAATAGCTTGAGAAAGTGGCACCACTAGAAAAACAGAGCGACCGAAGGGCTGAATGTCATGAATTTCAAAATCAAAATAACCACCTTGATGCGCTAAATTATCAGCGCTAATCAAACCCGTCGCGTCTATTTCTTGCTGTGATAATTGCACACCATCTGAAAATTGTTGGCGAGCATATTTACCTAGTTGTAAATGCAAACCAGGCTCTGTTTCTGCCAATTTCACCACCGACGAATTAACATGCAAGGGCTGTAAATAAGGGATGGTTGAAACATCTAAATATTCAGGTAAACCGTCTTGATCGTCATCACTATAACCTTCGTTAATATCAGAAATGCCATCTTTATCGGTATCGGTAGTGCTTAATCGCGCTAACGTATTCACTAGTGCAAAAGTAAAAGATTTGGTTTGCGCTAATGGCTCACTACCACTATTGGCGGTATTGCCACTATCCGTTACTGTAACAGAGACTTCAACCAAGCCTTTATTTTCATCGGGTAAAACAACGCTACTTGGGGTAATAAATACTTGTAATTGATTGGCACTCACTTGTGCAGACAAATACTCAGGCAGTTGCCAATCAATAACATGAGTGTCTTGACTGTTTGAGTCGCTAATCGCTAAGTTTATTGTCGCTTCACCTGCATCTTTAGCAATTTGGTTACTACTGATATTATTTTGTTGTAATGACAACGTTATGTTGGGCGCTACATTGGTTTCGACCACATTAACAATATGCTCACGTTGCACACCACCATTAACCCCTTGTTCAAAGGTTAAAATAAGTTGCTCTTCACCTTCCAGTTCAAAGTCAGTATTTAAAGCAATATCAATAAAGCCTTGAGTGCCTTGCTCGATAATAATTTTATTATCGCTAAGTTGATAATCGGCACTATCAACAGAGCCGCTAATAATAAAGGGCAATTCGAGTGGGTAAACAGGTGATATGCCTGACAACATAACATTTATCCGTGCTGTACCACCTTCGGCAACTGTTTGCTGAGCAGCAAAGTTAACCAAGGGATGTACATTAAGCACTTGCTCTTTAGTAGCAATATTGCCGGCATTATCAACTGCACGCCAAGTTATGGGATATAAGCCTGAATTAATGTTTTTAGCGCCCGTTTCAAAGCCTAATGCCGTTAAATTACAGCAATTAAGGCCATCGAGACCATCTTCAACCGAGATTCTTGTCACCTCAATAAGTTGTGCTAGGTCTAACTTAGTAAAAGTGTGATCTGCATTGATGTGTACTGACTGTGGCGGCGTTATTATCGGCGCGTAATCATCACGAAGTGGGTCTGTATTTGCCTGAGCTTCCTCAGTGTTAATAACACCATCTTGGTCGGTATCAAAAGTGCCGTCAGCAGGTTCAAGCGGATCAAAGTTGTGGAGAAGTTCAAAAACATCACTCATACCATCACCATCATCATCCAAGTCAGCATTATTACCCACTGAGTCATTATCGGTATCAAGCTGTTCATTAGCATCGAGCGGTAGATCATCATAAAAATCTAAAGTGCCATCACCATCATCATCATTATCAAGCACATCGCCAATACCATCGCCATCGCTATCGTTAGCTTCAAAACGGTCAAAGGGGAATTCATCTAAGTGATCAGGAATACCATCATTATCATCATCGCTGTCTTCGTTATTACCTAAGCCATCACCGTCGCTATCTTCAAATTCATTAATATTTAACGGAAATAAATCTAGCGCATCAATAACACCATCTTGATCATCATCCTGATCGGCAACATTGCCTATGCCATCGCCATCAGTATCAAACCATTCTAAAGGGTTATTGGGTAAGTCGTCTTCACTATCAACAAAACCATCATTATCATCATCACTGTCGCTATTATTGCCTAAGCCATCACCGTCAACATCAAATTGCTCATTAGCATCTAATGGAAAGGCATCTGCGCCATCAAGTACGCCATCACCATCATCGTCATCATCGGTGTTGTTACCAATACCATCTAAATCAGTGTCAAACCATTCAAGCGGATCGGTATCAAAGGCGTCGATATCATCGGTGAAAGCATCATTATCATCATCACTGTCAACATTGTTACCTAAGTTATCACCATCAGTGTCTAACTGTTCACTTGCATCAAGACGAAAAGCATCGAGAAAATCAAGCACGCCATCGCCATCATCATCATCATCGGTATTATCACCAATGCCATCTAAGTCGGTATCTAAATATTCATTTACATCCAGAGAAAAGGCATCCGCTATATCAGCAATACCATCGTTATCATCATCGGCATCACTGTTGTTACCAATGCCATCACCGTCAGTATCACTGCTTTCAGCGTTGTTAAGAGGAAAGGCATCACTGGCATCAAGTACGCCATCGCCATCATCATCAAGATCAGTAACGTTAGCAATACCATCACCATCACTATCTGTAGTCGCGAGCATATCTAAGGGAAAGTCATCGTCTACATCAAGAATACCATCGCCATCATCATCACTATCAGTATTATCACCAACGCCATCACCATCAGTATCTAGCGTTTCACTACTATCAAGTGGAAAGGCATCGCTGGCATCAAGTACACCATCACCGTCATCATCAGTATCGGCATTATCGCCTACACCATCTAAGTCTGTATCTATAAATTCGCTCGAATCAAGTGGGAAAGTATCCGTGGCATTATCAACACCATCGCCGTCTTTATCGGCATCAGCATTATCACCTAAACCATCACTGTCTAAGTCAAATTGTTCTGTACTATCTAAAGGGAAAACATCGGTGGCATCAGGTTCACCATCACCATCAGCATCTAAATCAGGGCCATCACACTCACCGTCATTATCAGTATCTAAACGTTCAAGGGAATCTAAAGGGCATTTATCGAGCGCGTCTTGCACACCATCACCGTCATCATCATCATCGGCAAAAGTATCACCTAAGCCATCATTGTCGGTATCAACCGACTCAGTAGCATCTAAAGGTAGATCATCATTAATATCTAAAAAGCCATCACCGTCGTCGTCATCATCAGTGTTATTACCAATACCATCTAAGTCGGTGTCGTACCACTCGGTGGCATCATTGGGAAAAACATCATCGCTGTTAACTACACCATCACCATCGCGATCAGCATCGGCATTATCACCTACACCATCACTATCTATGTCAATATTTTCTGCGCCATCAAGTGGAAAGGTGTCATCGGCATCATTAAAGCCATCGCCATCATCATCAAGATCCGCATTATTCCCTATGCCATCAAGATCGGTATCAATGGTTTCTAGCGGGTCGAGAGGAAATTGGTCGTAAACATCAAGTACGCCATCACCATCATCATCACTGTCAGTATTATTACCTATGGTGTCATTGTCTGTGTCTAAACTTTCTAAGGAATTAAGCGGGAAAACATCAAGTAAATCAGGCACACCATCATTATCATCATCGGTATCGGTATTATTACCTAAACCATCAAGATCGGTATCTAGCCATTCGCTGGGGTCTTCTGGGAGGGGATCATAAATATCGATAGTTAAATCACCATCGTCATTATTATCAACATCATTATCTAAGCCATCACCATCTATATCAGGATCAGAGTTATTGCCTATGCCATCAAGATCGGTATCAATCCATTCAGTAGCATCATTAGGAAACAAATCAACAGTGTCATCGTAACCATCACCATCGGTGTCAACAGCAAAAACAGCACCACTACACAGTAGCAATATTAATGTTAAAGATTTAACTCCACGCATTGTAATACTTCTCCATACGCTTCCCTACAAAATTAAAATATGTGATGACTTATAGCTTCAGCTTAAAAGCTCATACACACTAGACAGCCATTTATTCGTTAGTTCTATAACGACTAATAAACCTAAAACTTGAGCCCATCTTACCAATAAAACTAGCCTAATAAGGTTAACAGAGTATTAGTAACCCTGACGGCCAAAGGTATAAGTGACACCTAAAAATACTGATGATACATCGCCAAATTCAGAATAATCGGGATAATGTTTAATCCCTACATGCATGGCTACTTGTTTGGTAAGCTGTTTATGAACCAAAAAACCTAGCATACCGTTTACGTCACCCTGCTCTGAGAAGTATTTTTCTTCATTAAGATCAGGCCAGACAAATTTGTTTTCAGTGATAGCAACCCCAACCCCAGCTTGAAACTCAACAATTAAGCTTTTAACAAAGCTATTATAAGATTTAGGGTAATAACGATAACTTAGCGTTAAATCAATGGTATCTAGCGCAAAGTTAATATCATCATCATTCCAAGTAATATTAATATCTTCAAGACGGTTATAGCTCACCGCCCAGTTAAATTCTTGCTGGTTAAAAAAATTATCACCAATGCCTAAACTGACCCCGTAGGCGCCGGACTGATCGGCTTTATGTAATTGTAATGATGTCTCTAATGCCGCACTTTGAAATGTTACCAGCAACAGTAGTGCACTCATTAATGTTGCTAAAATAGGCATTTTTGCCCATGATTTTGTGGTTATCAAAACTTGTTTACTGCTCACTTCAATTCTCCTGCCAGTTTTTTGTCGGCTTACTATTATTTTTTACTAGTTTTTTTGCTAAATATAGCAATTAGTTACATTAAGCAAAAATTAAACCAAGTCTGTTATTTTATCTGAGTTGGAAATAAAAACGGTTATCACCTTTCAATGACAACCGTTGTTGATTGGTATTTATTTACCTTAAAATATTTACAAAGAGATCACCACACTACATCGAGAATAACAAAGTCTCGGTGTAGGCTCGAAGAGCCCTCTGTGAAGCATTGCGATTCGGTGGTGAACAGTTAGGTTAGTTGATTTAATAATAACAACACGCACTAACTATTGAGCTAGAACTACCCCTTCCCTACGCGGGTCAGCGCCACCAACAAGGCCATTTTTTGTCACTTCAATAGCATGCACACCGCTGTTTAAATCACGAAGTTGCACTTTATGCCCTTTGGCTTCAAGTGCTGGCTTTAATAATTCCGCAGGCGTTCCTCGTTCTAACGTGGTGATGTGATTACGATTAGTCACATGAGGTAAGTTAGCCGCTTGTTGAGGGTCAAGTTGCCAGTCAAGCACGCCAATAATAGTTTGCGCAACATAATTAATGATTCTGCTACCACCCGGTGAGCCAACTAATAATTTAAGTGAATTGTCTTTGTTAAACACCATCATGGGCGCCATGGAGCTTCTAGGGCGTTTATTTGGCTGTACTCGATTTGCCACCCATTGACCATTTTGCTTAGGCGCTAATGAAAAGTCGGTTAGCTGGTTGTTGAGGATAAAGCCTTCTACCATTAACGCTGAGCCAAAACCGTTTTCAATACTACTGGTCATTGACACCGCATTGCCTTGCTCGTCAACAATAGAAAAGTGACTGGTAGAAGGACGCTCAATGGCCGAATCATCGGCTAATGCTAACGCACCTTCTGGGGTTCCTGAAACGGCTCGGCCCATGTCTTTGTTGGGGTTTATCAATAAAGAGCGTTTTGCCAAATAGTTGGGAGCAAGAAGTCCCGCCGTAGGTACGTTAACAAAATCAGCATCGGCAACATAGCGGTTTCTATCAGCAAAAGCTAAACGAGCGCTTTGTGTGTATAAATGCATAGCCTGAGCATCGTTAGGTTGGTATTTAGCTAATTCAAAACGTTGTAGTTGCGCAAGAATTTGAATAACTGCAATACCACCTGAGCTAGGCGGCGCCATGCCACAAACATTATATTGACGATAGCCACCACAAACAGGCTCACGCTCTTTTACTTGATAAGTGGCCATATCTTTTAGGGTAAGCAAGCCCGGCGCAATAGCGGCATTTTGTACTTTTTCAACAATTTTTTTAGCAATCCAGCCTTGATAAAAAACCTCAATACCTTCTTTGGCAATACTGCGAAAAACCTTGGCTAATTTTTTATTAACCAGTATGTCACCAGCTTTAACTGATTGACCCTTTGGGAAAAAATATTGGTTAATTTCTGGCAAGGTATGTATGCCGGGATTAAAGTTCATGCCAAGCAGTTTTTCTAAACGTGGCGAAACAACAAAACCATGTTCAGCTAGCGTAATCGCTTGTTCAAACAAAACAGCCCAAGGTAGTTTTCCGTATTGCTCGTGAGCTTTTTTTAATGTTGCCATCATCCCAGGAACGCCAACAGCGCGACCTCCGACTACTGCATCCATCCATTTTAAAGGATTGCCTTGCTTATCTAAAAATAAAGCACTTGTTGCTGCCGCGGGTGCCGTTTCTCTGCCATCAAAAGTGGTCATTTTTTGCTTTTTATTATCCCAATAAAGCATAAACGTACCGCCACCAATGCCTGAAGATTGTGGTTCAACAAGCGCTAAAACTAATTCAACCGCAATAGCGGCATCAACGGCGCTACCGCCCTGCGCTAAAATATCAAAACCTGCTTTACTGGCATACGGATTAGCCGCAACAACCATATATTTTTTGCCCTTTACCGCTTTTTTGTCAACATAACCCGTGGCCGCCTCAGGCTCTCGGGTTTCTCTGGGTTGATGAGTAACATTAGCAATGACTGCACAAGTGAAAAGTAATAAGCTCGCAGCAGATAAGGTAATAAGTTTTTTTGAGATCATATTTTGGTTTTTATCTTAATTTTTTATCTTAATATAAATGGTATGAAGGAAATTAATACCAATTAACGGTTTTGGTTTTGCCTAAACAATAACTGAAATTGATTAAACTGTGCAAATTTATTTAACAGTGGTTGATATCGACTTAAATCTAAGGATTCTTCCCTGTTTTCTGCTTTGCTTTTAGCACCCTGCTCATCATAGTTTCCATCACTATCTTCCAATAATGCTAACGCATAACAACATGCTTCAAGGCTTGACAGCGCGTTTGCTTTTGCCACTTTTCGAATTAAATATTGACCACTGTTGGCGAGCTTATCTGGTAAACAAACTTGCGGCAGCGCCTGTAGTTTTTCAGATAACATAAACATGCGATAGGCTTTCTTCCATGTGCCATCAAGTATGATTAAACATCGTTCTCTCTCCTTTACCTGCTCAGTCGTGCTTTGCTGCGCTTTAACTTGGTTTTGATTAATACTTACCGACCAAGACAAAACCTCAGCTTGCTCACTTGGGTAAAGCAATAGTGCATGATACTGATTTAACACCTGTAACAGTGCGGCATTATCGTTAAAATTTTCACCAACAATAACCTGACAACGCTTTAGTGATTTAGCCAATAAAGCCACCGTGCCTTTACTGTGTTTAACTTCATTTGGGTGCTGTAAAATTACCACAGGAATAGTGTTGTTTATCGCGGTGATAAAAGTACAAATGCACGCCTTAGTTGGCCGCTGACAATGTTGACATAAAATTCGAGACATAAAAGTTAAAAACTAACTGTTTAGGTAAATTAAATTGTTGAATTTAATTGTATTAGCCATCATTGTATACGCATCCATGGTTATCTTCAGCTTTTTACTAGTACAAGTAGTTCAAATAAGACAAAAACAGATGAAACTCTCTTCCTTGCCATTAGCTCCGCAACATTCTTTAATGATAAGTTCGATAGCACTAACCGCTATACTCGCATTTATTCTTGAACGAGTGATTGGTAGCGCATTCACTGACTTTTTTGTCTACCAAAAACAGTTGCTCGGCCAAGGAGAAATATGGCGTTTATTCACTGGTCATTTTTTACATACCAATATCTATCACTTATTACTTAATTTGGCGGCTTTGATTATGCTGTGGCTGTTGCATGGCCGCTTTTACAGCACGTTAAATTACACTGCACTCTTTTTGCTAACAGCATTAATCACCAGTTTAGGTCTTTATTATTTTAGCCCTGATTTACAACAATATGTTGGTTTATCAGGCGTGTTACACGGTGTTTTTGTTTTTGGCGCGCTAATGGATATTCGCGCTAAGGATAAAACCGGTTATTTACTATTTATTGGTGTTTGGCTCAAAATTGCTCATGAACAGATTTATGGCGCCAGTACTGATATCAGCGCATTGATTGCAGCGAGTGTCGCGGTTGATGCTCACTTGTGGGGCACTTTAGGAGGGCTACTTTTTAGTATTATTTACCTCCTTATGCCCGATGGAATTCATGACGATTTACCAAACCAGTCAAAGTAAAAGTATTTATTTAACTTAGCAATATTTACCACAGAGAGCACCGAGGTGCTAACGCACTACACCGAGAATAACAAAGATAACAAAGTCTCGGTGTAGGCTCGAAGAGCCCTCTGTGAAGCATCGCGGCTCGGTGGTGAATAAGGTATTTATTTAACTTAGAAATATTAACCACAGAGAGCACCGAGTTGCTAATGCACTACACCGAGAATAACAAAGATAACAAGTCTCGGTGGTGAACAATTACAATTAAAGTGTATTTTCAAATAATTTAAAAATACGACGATATTCATTTAACCATGAACTGGGTTGTACAAAACCATGAGGTTCAACAGGGTAAATAGCCGTTTCAAAGTCTTGTTTTTCAAGCTCAATTAAGCGTTGCACTAAGCGCACAGTATCTTCAAAAAATACATTATCATCAACCATAGGCGCATTAATTAATAATGGTTTTGCTAAGCCCTGTGCAAAATAAATGGGGGAACTACGCTCATAAGCAATGGCATCGTCTTCTGGCGTATTTAAAATGTTTGCTGTATAGCCATGGTTATAATAAGCCCAGTCTGATACCAAACGAATAGCTGAACCCGACTCAAATAAATCAGGGGCGGTAAACATTGACATCAGTGTTAAAAAACCACCGTAAGAGCCGCCATAAGTACCAATACGTTTGGCATCAACATTAGCATTGTCAACTAACCAATTAACGCCATCACGCATATCTTCTACTTCTGGTTTACCCATCTGACGATAAATACTAGTACGCCAATCTCGGCCATAACCCGCCGATGCGCGATAATCCATATCAATAACCACATAACCTTGCTGTACTAACAGTGAGTGAAACATAAACTCACGGAAATAACCTGACCAACCAAGGTGAGAGTTTTGTAAGTACCCTGCGCCATGAGTAAACATGACGGCGCGGTTTTTATTCGCTGTTTTATTATAGTTATTAGGTAAATAAACCCGTGAATAAATAGGCGTATCTTGATGAGAGGAAGCAATAGCAACAATGCTTGGCGTTGACCATGGCATCGCTTTAAACTGCTCTGAAACGGTATGGGTTATTTGGTTTGCTTCTGCACTGGATGCCAGTGTTTTTACATATAGCTCTGGTGGCATAGTTAAGCTTGAGTGCTCAATTAATAGTTTAGACTCGTCTGGGCTTAGCGCGTAATCATTCATACCACCTAAGTCAGTTAAGGCGGTTAATTTTTTGTTTAAATCAACTTGGTATATTTCATAAATGCCAGGATGCTTTTTATTGCCTTTAAAAAGAAAGTGTTGCTGATCTTTCGTTAAGGTTACCTCACTGACTTCAAACTTTCCTGAAGTAAGTTGGCTCGCTTTACTGTTATTCAACGCTTTATAATAAAGGTGAGAATAACCACTTTCTTCAGATAAATAATAAAGACCATCGCTACCTAGCCAGTCGAACTCATTAAAAGTATAGTTAATCCAAGCATCATCATGCAACTTATGCTGAGTCACTAACTTGCTATTGGCAAAATCAACCGTGGTTAACCAACGGGTTTTATTGTCCCAAGCTTCTAACATTAATGCGACTTGGCTGCCGTCTGCGCTCCATTTCACTGGGTTCCACATTTGCAATAAATGAATGTTACGGGCTTGTTTTTTACTTATGTATTCCTTACCTGCGCGCGCATAGTTTTCTTTTTTAACCGCCGCTAATACATCGGCATCAAAATCAGGTAAAGTTTTATAGCTTAATGCGGTTTTTTCACCTTTCGCTAAATCAATAATAAAAATTTCTTCTTTATATTCTTGATTATTAGCCACACGTGCCCGAACTTTTTCTGCGGCAATAACACCATTTTTAGTAATGTAATTAGGCATAATATCGGTTTTATCACGACTTGATTTAGCCGCGGCAATGCTAACCAGCAATTTATTACCTGACGGCGATAAACTGGCATGACTGACGATATTATCTTTGCCAAAATAGAATTTTGTTTGACTTATGCTGGTATTTTCATCAGCTAAATTTTGTTTTTGCTTCGCGCGTCGTTGCTTATTTTTATGCTGTAGAGCGATATAGCCAATCAATTTATGCTGCTCTTTCGCTAAATAACTACTTGGCACTTGTACACCTTGTGGCTCATCAGCCATTTGTAAATTAGCCAGCTCAGTAACTTGCCCTGTACTCATGTTATGGGCATAAAAAATGTTACCAATACGATAAGCAATTTCACCGTTTGTTAAAAACAGGGCATCGTTTTCATTGGCTGAGGTAAACGTTAATTGTTGTACCGATTGACTGGCCAGTTGCTTAACAAAAACATTGCCCTTAAAGGTATAAACTTCATGACTACCCGCTAAATTAAGCACGGCATTTTTATCTGCAACAAGGTGCATATTAGCAAGGCTGACCTTAACACCATTATTATCAACATCATCAGTTGACAGGTTTTTAACGAACAAATCTTTTAAAGGATTGCCTAATCGTTTTTGCTGATAATAAACAGTATTACTATCATCACCCCAATACCAAGCCTGTGGCGCACGACCAAGCCAGTCAGGATCAGCCATAATTTGCTCTAAGGTAATAATGGTATTTAGGTTAGCTGTACTTATTTTAGACGTACTTATTTTAGGCGAAATAACTGCGGCTGGTGTGTCAGCGCTCAAAGCCTTATTTTTTGGCATTTCAGTGTTGACGCAAGCAACTAAAGAAAAACTTAACGCGGCGGAAATTATTGTATTTAATAACAGAGGTTTCATAAATTTAAGGTCTTTAACGGGTTAAATAACGTGATGTTTTATTAGCGTTATACTGATCATAACGTTAATAATCAATATACAGTGATGAATAGAGTAAATGAAATTTATCCCTAAGTGTAAGGCAAAGCTACCAGTTGCCTATTTTATGGGATGAGTTCAGTGGACATGGTAAACTTATCGCCTCTATTTTTTTTCGATTAACTTTTTTAGCAATTGGTATTATTACTATGTATTCAAAGCAAGCGTGTTTTTGTGGCTCGACACTGTTATTTACTCAATGTTGTCAGCCATTAATAACTCAATATAAACACGCTCAAACAGCCGAGCAATTAATGCGATCTCGCTTTAGTGCTTATGCCGCCAAAACGTATCAATATATTTTTGATACTTATGCCAAGAAAAGTCAAAACTCACTATCGCTAGAGGATATTCAAAACTCCGCAGAAGGCAGTCATTGGTTTGCCCTGCTTATTTATAAAAACGAGAAAGTTGATAAAAACGAAGAAAATGAGATAGTGTCAACCGAGGAGTCGATACAGTTTGTCGAGTTTTCAGCCTTTTATATCGCTGACGATAACGTGTATGAAATGCGAGAGAAGTCTCGCTTTGTGCTAGAAGTAAGTGATCGTCAAACAAATAGTAATAACAAGCAATGGCGCTATGTGGATGGCGATATAATTAAGCATAGCCAGATAAGTAGTCAGCTAGACAATCAACTAACAAAGATAACGCGTAACCAATTATGTCCTTGTAATCATTATCCTTCTGCCTGGACTGAGAAAAAAGCTAAAAAGTATAAACAGTGCTGCCAAAAGTCATTATAAACGTTTTTTATGCGGCAACATCAACCACTAAACTTGCTTTAACTAAAGACGTTTGAATGTTTTTCAACCAGCCATCTACATCCATTGCTAGACGTTTATTTAACACTATATCCGCTTTTTCATTGGCATGTTTTTCCTGACACACTAGCGTCGTGTTTTCCATAATACTACTGGCGATATATTGAGCATCGTCACGAAAAGCGAGCGGTTTAGGTTGCATGGCATTACTTAAATGAATATTAGTAAGCTTGCTTTCGCCAACATGTTGAGCTTGGTTGTATTGATTGATTTGTTCGAGATTTTTTAGCGCTAAGGGTGCTTTTTCAGGGAGTTCAAACTGCTTTCTTAATGTGCGATTTTCAAGTGCTGCCTCAGTTAATTTTTGCTGTGGCAAAACAAACTGACTTTGCTCTCTAACATCATCACAAAGCATGGCAAGCATGAGGGAAAAATCGGCACGCCTTGCTTGATGCACACTTTCATTTAATTGCTCACCCAATTGCAATTCATGCAACAAGGTTGTTGGCACTAAAAATTCTGAGGTGTCGGCCTCAGAATTTAAAGAATGATTAAGTGTTTGTTTTACTACATCAACAGCCAATGAAAGTGCTCTTTTACTAATTTGTTTCAGTAAAAAAGTTATCGGCTAAATAACTAAAAACTTTACCCCTTTTTAGTTATTTATCATTATTGCTCAATCATCACTCAAGTATCGCTCAATCGTCGCTCAATCGTTGCTCAATCGTTGCTCAATCGTTGCTCAAGTATCATTCAATCGGCCATGTTAACGTAAATGCTGCCCCACCTAACTGACTATCAGCAACACTCGCACTACCATGATGCCATTCCATAATTCTTGCCACTATCGCCAAGCCCAAGCCAAAGCCACCGGTTTCTCTATTGCGTGAGTTATCACCGCGAGAAAAAGCGTCAAAAATAACTGCCTTAAATTCATCAGAGACACCTTCTCCGTTATCTTCAACACAAAGCTGACACAGCTTACTTTGTTTTGTTCCATTGGCTGGCTCTATCACAGAAATGGTGACTCTTACCTCACCTGCGCCATATTTAATTGCGTTACTTATAAAGTTGTTCAGTGCGCGGTCTAAAAAGTGGTGATCACATATAGCGGACAAATTAGGAGCTTGATCAATAAGCACTATTTTAGCGCCCAATTGCTCATGGCTAGCCACTTGTTTATAAACCAAAGCATTGATGCTTTCGCTGGTAAAATTAAGCTCGGGTCTGTCGCTGTCAAATGAGGCATAAATCAACATTTCATTGATCAATTCCTCTAATTCACGGACATCATTATTTATCTGCTGTTCATATTTAGCTCTTTTTTCTTCATCTTTAACACTTGATAGCATTTGTAAAGCAAATTTACTGCGTGCAAGGGGGGTTCTTAACTCATGAGATACCGCACTGGTTAACTCTTTATGAGCTTCAATCAGGCGTTTTATACGCGAAGCCATCATATTAAAAGAGTCAATCATTGGTGCTGTCATGCTTGACTTAGCCGTCGGTACGCTGGTATTAAAGTTTCCCTGACCAAATTCACTCGTCGCTTTTTTTAATCGCTCTAAATCACGAGATACGGGCCATAGCCACAGAAAAATAATGGCGCCAATAACGGCTAAGATTAATACTCGATAGGTTGCTTTAATTCTAGGGCGAGCTGGCATAGAGGCTGGGCCTAAAGTTAACACCGTTTCACTACCAGGAATTAAGTAATGCAAGGTAACCATGTCATTATAATAATAAACATGAGTGCTTTCGTGTTTTAACGCTTGATGATCTTCATGATCCATAGCATCAAATGTTTTTAGGCTAATTAACTTCAGAGGAAGTTGATAACGTTCTCCAGTTTTTGCAACTAGCTCTTGCCATTCAGTTTCAGGGTGCTTTTGTATAAAATCCCCTACTGCCACCAGCATGGTTTTGTAACCCGTATAAGATTCTACATCTTGCTCAAGGTATCTATTCCAAACATTATCAAGCAACCAAGAGAAAATAATAAAGGTTGAAATAATAAGAAAATAAAGACTGAAAAACGAACGTCCAGCAAAGTTAATACGAGAGGTCATTAGTGGCCTACAAAAGGTTAATAAATGAATAAATAGTAGCTATGTATGTAACTATGCATCCCTGCATTTACTTAATACCTTAGCTATGTTGTACATAACTGTTGTCGATATAATTTAACTTTTAGGAGCGGTTTCAACCGCGATTTTTAAAAGAGATCGAGGATAAATCCTCTCCTACATAGCTTAATAAAACTTAGCTCCATGCATCGGGTACAAACAAGTAGCCTTGTCCCCAGATAGTTTTAATTCTAAAAGGGGTTTCAGTATCATCAAAAAGTTTTTTTCTTAACCGAGAAATTCTAACATCAACGCTTCTATCTAAGCCATCATACTCTCGACCAACAACGGCTTTATAAATGTAATCGCGGTTTTGCACTTCACCCGATTTACTGGCAAGTAACCACAGTAAATCAAATTCTTGACTGGTTAAATCAACATTCTCATTTTGCAAAGTAACTTTTCGTGATGCTCTGTTAATGTGCAAATCACCACAGTTCACCTCACCTACTTCTTGGCTTTGATTAGGCAATTGGCCTCGACGCAACAAAGCGGTGACTCTTGCTAATAATACTCTTGGCTCAACGGGTTTAATAACATAATCATCTGCGCCTATTTCTAAACCAAGCACTTGATCAAAGTCTGTTCCTTTCGCGGTTAGCATTAGAATAGGGCCTGAAAAACTGGGTCTTAAATCGCGACAAACCGCAAAACCATCTTTACCGGGCAACATAATATCTAAAATAATAATATCTGGACTGAAAAGCTCTACGCGTTTGGCAACCGTGTCGCCGCGAAATTCTTGTCTTACGTGATAACCTTCACTGGTTAAAAAGTCAGTTACTAAATCAGATAACTGGCGATCATCTTCAACTAATAATATTTTCTTCACTGAATCAGTCATATTTGTTTCCTTTATTACATAATATTTATCAACTGAGACAAGCTTAAACAAGTTACAGAACATTAACAATACGTGGTACTAGCTGTTACCGTTAAATTACATTATTTAACACATTAGCCTTGGTATTTACCCCGTTTAAAAGCTTTACCACAAATAATTGTTTGCTTTTTGTGCGTCATGAGTAAGTAATTAAAAAATAACTTGCGAGAGCACAACTAAACAAGCAAGATCATTGGCAATTATTGTTCTTTTATTGTGAGCTAAACATTTATGAAAATCATCTCTTTTAACATCAATGGCCTACGCGCTAGGCTTCATCAATTACAAGCCATCATAGATAAACATCAGCCTGATATTATTGGTTTACAAGAAATAAAAGTACACGATGAAATGTTTCCTTTAGCAGCCGTTGAAGCCATGGGCTATCATGTTTATTTTCATGGTCAAAAAGCCCATTACGGTGTGGCTATGCTTTGCAAAAAAGAAGCCGTTAAAGTACAAAAAGGTTTCCCAACCGATGATGATGAAGCACAGCGCCGTATGATCATGGTAGAAACAACCAATGATGCGGGTGAAAAAATCACTGTACTGAATGGCTATTTCCCACAAGGTGAGAATATAAGCCACGAAACAAAATATCCTTACAAGCGTAAGTTTTATCAAGATTTAATGGGCTACCTTAATGATAACCATAGCAATGATGAAAATGTGATTGTGATGGGCGATATTAATATTTCTCCGCTTGATTTAGATATTGGCATTGGTGAAGTTAACCGTAAGCGTTGGTTAAAAACAGGAAAATGCTCCTTCCAACTAGAAGAGCGCGAATGGCTAACAACATTAATGGACTGGGGCTTTATTGATACCTTCCGTCAATTGCACCCAGAGCGCACGGAACGTTATTCATGGTTTGATTATCGCTCGCGCGGTTTTGATGACAACCGAGGCCTTCGTATTGATGTGGTTTTAGCAACCCCTACAATGAGCGCTCACTGCATTGAAGCCGATGTTGATTATGAATTACGAGGCATAGAAAAGCCCTCGGATCATGCCCCTATTTGGTCAACTTTTGAAAATAATTGCTAAAGGCAATATAACAATGACTATAGCGCCTAATTATCTCTGCCCATTGTGTCAGCATACATTAAAATTGACTGATAAAAGTTATCGCTGCGACAATAATCATAGCTTTGATCAAGCAAAACAAGGTTATGTTAATTTACTGCCGGTGCAATTTAAACACTCAAAAGCACCCGGCGATAACAAAAGCATGGTAACGGCTAGGCGCGCTTTTCTTGATAAAGGCTTTTACCAACCACTGGTTGATAAAATGCTTAAACTTTATCAACAATACGGACAATTAGACGCACCATTATTAGATGCAGGCTGTGGTGAAGGTTTTTATAGTGATCAGCATAAAATGCCCAACAACCAAGTTTATGGTGTTGATATAGCTAAAGAAACGATAAAAATAGCCGCTAAGCGTTATCAAAACTGTCACTTTAGTGTTGGTACTTTATCTAAATTAAGTTTTAATGATAATTACTTTGCTTGGCTAACCTCAGTGTATGCACCTATTTTAGAAGATGAATTTACCCGAGTATTGAGCCAAGGTGGCTATTTACTTACCGTTACACCTGCGCAGCAGCATTTATATGAATTAAAACAATTAATTTATACTCATGCTAACGAGCATGACATCAGCAAGGCGCCTATTAAGGCGTTAAAATTAGTTGCAGAAGAAACGCTAACTTACCCGATGCATTTTGATAATAGTGATGATGTGCTTAATTTATTAGCCATGACACCACTTGCGTTTAAAGTATCAGCCGAGCTAATAAAGCAACTAAAAAACAAGGAGCAATTTACTTGTCAGGCAGATTTTATTTTGCGTTTATATCAAAAACAATAGCGCGAATAAGCACTCTTTTACGTTGAATAGATAAATGGATGAACAGGCTAGTGACGAGATGCAAAGGTTAACTGCAAAAGTTGTGCTAAGTCGATATATCTTGGTTTTGAAAGCGTTAAGTTGGTGAGTCTATTTAAGTCACCCTGCTCTTTTGCTTTTTCAATACCACTTCGATACCAAGAAGCGAGTGACGGTGGTAAAAACTTATCTGCTTTTACGCCTAACACGACTAAAGCCTGCACAGGAATAGATAAAATAAATAAACCATACACCAATGCCACGCCTAAGGTATTGACAGCATTATCAATGCTTCCCTGCCCCATCGGATAACCAGAGCCAAAATACAACTGCATAATCACAGTGAATAATGCCAGAGCCGGAAAATAACGATAAACAAATCGCGCGCTTTGAATCGCGGTATAATCAGCGAAATAACGGGCTAACTCGGGCTTTTCTGGCCAAAGTTCAAGGTACTGCTGACCTAATTTAATGATTTGTACTACAGATAAGTTCATAAGCTAACTATAGCAGCTGCCTTTAAATTGGAAAAGATAAAGGCAGCGTTTGTTCAAAACAATCTTGTAATTAATTGTAAAATAGCAGTAACATTTTACTACTCAGACCAGTTTATTACCTTGCATCAACTTTTTATCTCTCGCAGCAGCTATAATAGTGTTTTTACAGGTAAACCAAAATCTAACGCATATAAAAAATAATCATTATGAACCAACAAACATCAATCTCTACTGATTCACCAGCGGAGCATGCTATTTTAGTTATTAACTGTGGCAGCTCATCGGTAAAGTTTTCCTTAATTGAGCCAAACTCTGGGCAGAGTAAATTATCTGGCATCGCAGAATGTTTGCTTACACCCGAAGCAAGCATCAAAATTAACTACCCTGCAGCAAAAGCTAACAAGCAAAAACAAGTTATCGCCTTAAAGAAACCTTTCAATCATCAAAGTGCCTTAAGTGTTTTGGTTGAAACATTGCAAGCACTTAATTTGGTTGAGGATATTGTCGCCATTGGTCACCGTGTTGTGCACGGTGGTGAAGATTACGCACAACCAATACTGATTGATGAAAAAGTAAAAAATACCATAGAGAAGCTGGCAAAATTAGCGCCCTTGCATAACCCTGCAAATCTCATTGGCATTAATGCCTGCCAACAAGCTTTTGCTGATTTACCGCAAGTGGCAATTTTTGATACCGCTTTTCATCAAAGTATGCCAGAAAAAGCCTATCTTTATGGCTTGCCCTACGCCCTGTATCAAGAGCATGGTATTCGTCGTTATGGCTTTCATGGCACCAGTCATTACTTTGTTGCCAAACAAGCTGCCGAGTATCTTAAAAAACCGCTAGAGCAATGTAACTTGATTAGTGCGCATTTAGGCAATGGCTGTAGTGTCACCGTAATTAAAGAAGGTAAAAGTGTTGACACTAGCTTGGGAATGACCCCGCTTGAAGGGGTAATGATGGGTACGCGCAGTGGCGATATTGATGCAGGCATTATCGTGCACTTAGTCGAGCAACTAGGCTACACCATAGAGCAAGTAGATACCTTACTTAATAAACAAAGTGGCCTATTAGGGCTTTCAACCTTAAGTAATGATTGTCGAACACTAGAAACCGCCATGTGTGACAATAGCCACCCACAATCAGCGCAAGCAAAAATTGCTCTAACCGTATTTTGCTATCGTATAGCTAAGAGTATTGCTTCATTTAGTGCCAGTTTAACCAACTTAGACGGCATAATTTTTACTGGTGGCATTGGCGAAAATTCATCATGGGTGCGTGAACAAATAACAAAGCAGCTAAGCTTACTCAACATAAACATTAGCCAAGTGCATAATGAAACCATGCGTTTTGGCGCCAGTGGTAATATTGCCACTAATACCTCAAGAGCCTGTTTTGTTATCGCCACCAACGAAGAATGGGTAATTGCCGAGCAATCAGCGCAACTACTCACCCAGCAATTAACACAGAAAAACGCAAAAGAGAAATAAGTTATGTCACATCGTATTATGTTAATTCCTGTTGGTTTTGGTGTCGGCCTGACCAGCGTATCTTTAGGTTTATTGCACGCTTGTGAGCAAAAAGGCATCAAGGTAGGCCACTTCAAACCCATTAGCCAACCTTCTCGCAATACCATAGCAAAAAAAAATACCACTATTGACGCAATAAGCTTGTCACAAAACAGTCGCTGTATTTCGTTAAGTTATTTTGAAGAAAAAATGGCTGACGGTCAGCACGACATTGTACTTGAAGAAATTGTCGCCAATTTTGATGATTTTAATCAAGACCAAGAAGTCGTTATTATCGAAGGCTTAGTGCCAACCACCAGACAACCCTACGCAGGTAGAATCAATCGAGACGTTGCTCAAGCACTGTCTGCTGACATTGTGTTGGTTGCAACCCCAGACAACGATTCACCGCAAGCGTTTGAAGGTAGAATTGAAGTTAGTGCAGAAACCTATGGCGGCATTAAAAATAAACACCTTATTGGTTGTATTATCAACAAGTTAAATGCACCTGATCAAGATGAATTTGGTTTACTACCTCGTGAAGAAGAAATTAACACTGAATTTGATATTAGCCTATGGAAAAATTTAACTATTTTCAAAAATAGACACTTTGATTTGCTTGGCTCAGTTACTTGGGAAATGGATTTAGTTGCGCCTAGAATTATGGATATCAGCAATTACCTTGAAGCCAAAGTCATTAATGCTGGCGATATGAAGCATAGACGTTTTCGTAGTGTCGCATTTTGTGCGCGCAGCGTAAGTAATCTAGTTAGTTACCTAGTGCCTGGGCGCTTAATTGTTACCCCTGGCGATCGCACCGACATCATCATTGCTACCTGTTTATCAGCGCTCAATGGTACTAAGCTTGGCGCGCTTATTCTCACTAATGGCTTTGAGCCCTCAGAACAAGTGTGGGAGCTATGTCAGCAAGCCTTAGATGCGGGTTTACCTGTGCTTTCTGTACCTTGGGATACATGGAAAACCTCACGTCACATCATGAGTTTTAATCCTGAAATACCTCAAGATGACATTCAACGCCAAGAAAAAGTAAAACAGCATGTTACTGATAGCCTTTCTGATAGTTGGTTAACTAAGCTATCGGCTAAAATTGAGTCAAATTATTTATTGTCACCACCTGCCTTTAGACACAAACTTACTGAGCTAGCTCGCCAAGCAAATAAATTAATTGTGCTGCCCGAAGGTACTGATATACGCACGATAAAAGCAGCGGCTATTTGTTGTGATAGAAAGATAGCCCGCTGTCAACTAATGGGCAATAAAGAAGAAATACTACGCATAGCCGAGCAACAAGGTATTAACTTACCTGATTCACTGTTAATTACTGATCCTGAAGATATTCGTGCTAATTATGTTAAGCCATTGGCCGAACTACGTAAAGCTAAAGGCGTTACTGAGGTCATTGCTAAAGAGAACCTACAAGATAATGTTGTTTTAGCAACCATGATGTTACAAATGGGGCAAGTGGATGGCCTAGTATCAGGTGCAGTTAATACCACGGCCAATACCATTAGACCCGCATTACAATTGATCAAAACCGCGCCAGACAGCTCATTGGTTTCCTCAATATTTTTCATGCTTTTACCTGAGCAAGTATTAGTTTATGGCGATTGTGCAATCAACCCAGAGCCCAATGCTGAGCAACTTGCTGACATTGCTATTCAGTCAGCAGACTCTGCGGCCACTTTTGGCATACCACCACGCGTTGCCATGATCAGCTACAGTACTGGCAGCTCTGGCCATGGCGCTGATGTAGAAAAAGTGGCGAAAGCCACTAAGCTTGCCAAGCAAAAGCGCCCCGATCTTATTATTGATGGTCCTTTGCAATATGACGCCGCGATCATGGAAAATGTGGCTAAGAAAAAGGCGCCCAATAGCCCTGTTGCAGGTAAAGCAACTGTGTTCATATTCCCTGATTTGAATACCGGCAATACCACTTATAAAGCAGTACAGCGCTCAGCAGATCTTGTTAGCATTGGGCCAATGTTGCAAGGGATGAACAAGCCAGTAAATGATTTATCACGTGGTGCACTCGTTGACGATATTGTTTATACCATCGCCTTAACAGCACTGCAGGCAAAAAAATAAAACTGCCTTTTTAGTTAAATACTCAAGCTTAATGGCAAAAGTTAAGTTAAGCGCTAATTTTTATTGTATTTTGGTTTTTTGTTGATAAAATTTCAGAGGGGTGTTTTTTGTACTGCTTGTTTTTTAATTTTAAATCATAAACTTAACCACTTACCAAGTAATTACACACAATGATATCCACAGCTTTTGTGGATATCATTTTCAAAGTAATCTTGGCAATACAGGCTTATTATCAACAGCAACCACAGTAAAAGCACCTCTTCACCGTTAAATCGCTTAAAAACATAAATAAATAGCTTTTTTGACATCTGCTAGAGTTCACAGCTAAAAATTGTTATGCTGACAAACCAGCATATTTGCCAATATTTGAAGCGTGATGAAGTTAACGTTAAAGCAACTCGATGAATGTTTTGCCATTCATAGTTTATCTCAAAATAGCCAAATTCCAGCGCAAGTTTTTTCTGCGCCTATTTACTTTATTGCTAAAACTTTTGATGAAATTTCAATAGTACTGCCACAAAATATTGCTATAGACAGCGATGAAGTAGAAACCGATTGGCGGGCATTAGAAGTTGTCGGGCCATTAGATTTCTCGTTAACGGGTATCTTATCGAGTATCGCCACAGTTTTAGCTAATGAAAAAATTAGTATTTTTGCCATTTCCACTTTCGACACTGATTATGTGTTGGTAAAAAAAGACACTTTAAATGCCGCTATTGAAGCACTGCGCGCAAATAACTATCAAGTCATTCAGCCTTAAGTTCCGCGCTTTTTTTTCTTCTAAATAAGCTTCTAAGTAACATAAGCAATTAACTTAACTAATTATACAGCTATTAATATATAACCATTCATATACAAAAAAGAACAATCTAATGAAAATAACGCTATACGGTATAAATAACTGCGATACAGTAAAAAAAGCCCTTAAATGGTTAACCGCTGAGAGTATCAGCCATGAGTTTTATGACTTTAAAAAACAACCTTTAACACCTGAGCTAGTGCAACAATTTGCCAACTTAAGTGATTGGAGCCAATTACTTAATAAGCGCAGTACCACCTACAGAAACTTAACCGATGCGATTAAAAATAATTTATCTGATGATATTGCTTTTGAACAAGTGTTGTTGCAACCAACCTTATTAAAAAGACCATTGTTGTTGATTGAAAGCTCTGAGCAAGGCTCTCAGCAAAACTCTCAACAAGGCTCTCAACAAGAGAAGCAACTACACTTGGGGTTTAAAGCACAAGCTTATCACGATATTTTTAAGGCAGAAAAATAACCATGACGAATATAAATAGTGCTGTTATTGAGTTAGCAAAAGATTTACTTGCACGCCCCTCTGTCACCCCTGAAGATGCAGGTTGCCAAGCATTAATTAAAGAACGTTTAGCAAAGATTGGGTTTGATAACGAAACCATGGTTTTTCACGATACTACCAATTTATGGTCAAGACGTGATGGCAATTGCCAAAGCGATACCCCAGTATTTTGTTTTGCTGGCCATACTGATGTTGTGCCACCGGGAAACCTTGAGCTTTGGAAAACGCCACCTTTTGAACCAACCATTATTGATGGCATGCTCTATGGGAGAGGCGCAGCAGACATGAAAGGCAGCCTTGCCGCCATGATTGTTGCAACAGAACGTTTTGTTAATGATTATCCAAATTACCATGGCGCCATTACTTATCTAATAACCAGTGATGAAGAAGGGCCTTTTATTAATGGCACCACCAAGGTCATTGATACCCTAGAAGCGCGCAATGAAAAAATCACCTATTGTATTGTGGGTGAGCCCTCTAGCACTAATCAAGTGGGCGATGTCATCAAAAATGGCCGACGCGGTTCAATATCTGCAGAGGTAGAGATTAAAGGCAAACAGGGTCATATTGCCTATCCTGAACATGTTAAAAATCCTATTCACTTAGCCATGCCAGCATTACTAGAGTTAAGTCAATTTCATTGGGATCACGGCAATGACTACTTCCCTGCCACCAGCTTTCAGTTATCCAACATCAACTCAGGCACGGGCGCAACTAATGTGGTGCCAGGGCATTTAACCGCCTTGTTTAATTTACGTTATAGCACTGAATTAACCGATCAAATAATTGTTGAGCAAGTAGAGTCTATCTTAACTAAGCATCAGCTAGATTACGATATTAAATGGACGTTCAACGGCAAACCTTTTTTAACGGAACTTGGTCAAGAAAAAGGCGATTTCCTAACAGCAGTGACTACAGCTATAACGACTGTCACAGGTATTATACCCGAGCTGTCAACTTCTGGTGGCACCTCAGATGGCCGTTTCATTGCCCCAACAGGCGCTAAAGTTATCGAACTGGGTCCTTGTAATGCGACTATTCATCAAGTGAATGAATCGGTTTCATGTGCAGATTTAGACAAGCTTTGCGACATCTATTATGCTTGTCTTAAACAGGTATTAACCGAAACTAATGAATAGCAAAACAGGCAGTAATGATGTGAGTGATTTGAGTGATATTATTAATGATAACCTTCAAGCACAAATTCTTGGTTTAACAGACAGCCATATTCACTATTTCGCCCAAAATGCACAGTTTCCTGAAAAAAAAGTCGGTATTCATCAACAGGTACTCCCTGCTTTTCAAGCATTGGTTGCTAAAGGTAAAAAGGCTGGCATTACTATTGAAGTAGCCAGTGGCTTTCGCTCTTTTGAGCGACAATTACTGATATGGAATAATAAATACACGGGTAAAAGCGCCGTTAAAAATATTGATGGTAAAACGTTAGCGCTTGCTGAACTATCATCTTTAGAGAAAATTCAGTCAATATTACTGTTTTCGGCCCTGCCCGGTGCTAGTCGTCATCATTGGGGCTGCGATATAGATATTTATGCGCCAAATTTATTGTCAAAAGAGCAAGCATTACAACTTGAGCCTTGGGAATATGAGCCAACAGGCCCAATGGCAAAACTAACTGAGTTTCTAGCAAAAGAAGCACAACCGTTAGGGTTTTACTTTCCTTATGATAACTATCGCGGCGGCGTTGCTGCTGAGCCTTGGCATTTATCCTACGCACCATTAGCCAAAAAATATCAACAAGCTATGGATATTTCAGCGCTAAAGCAGTGTTTAACAGAAACAAATATTGAAGGTAAAAATACTATTATTAACGAGTTAACCAACATTGTTGAACAATTTGTACTTAATATTAATCCCAACAATTTATC
>MAAC01018902.1_pt1 | contig 26159 bp, 19 predicted proteins | sample 1115981 | NCBI WGS metagenome assembly MAAC01 (sample SAMN04961126, study PRJNA320927) | seawater metagenome | isolation source: sample BD02T64 sea water enriched with oil for 64 days | place: USA:Gulf of Mexico | collected 2013-07-27
GGTAAATGATAGCCCACAAGCGCCTGGTAATCAGACGGTCGATCCAGGTCGTTTTGATGGTGTTGATGCCTTGGATAGACCTCTTACCGATTTCTCCTGGGGTTATACCGCAGTTGTTGCGCTGGAATACAACGATGTATTTGCCAACGTCAATGTTAGTCCCACGGTGATCTTTGTCCACAACGTAGAGGGTTATACACCCTTCCAGGGCGGCGCCATGGTTGAGAATCAGCGCACTTTGATTGCTAAGGTGAGTTTTAGCTACCTTTCCAGTACAACTGTAGATCTACAGTATGTGTCCTGGATTGGTACTGCGGGTACCAGTGACGGTCGCGATAACGTCTCTATCGTCTTTAAGCGTAGTTTCTAACAGGGGGTGAATGACAAGTAGCAGTAATACAGTGGCAGGGCTACTGCTACCGGATGGGCGGTAGTCGTGTCGCTGGTAAAACATAGTTCAGAGAACCCATAAAAATAATGTATGGAAGGTAGTAATAATGTTTAAAATTAGCGAATTGAAGAAAATAGACAAGGTTAAGGGCCTTGTCGCGGCGGTTGCCTTTGCCCTGTGCGCGGCCTCGCCATTGGCTCTTGCCAAAGTGGCTCCCGAGCAAATTGCAAAATTAGGTGTTGAAGGTACGGAGTTGACTCCCGCTGGTGCGACTCGTGCGGGCAATGCCGACGGTACAATCCCTGAGTGGAAGAATGAGCGCCTGCAGGCACCGTCGGATTTTGTGGCGGGCGAGTATCACACCGACCCGTTCCGTGATGACAAGGTCTTATTTAAAATCACCGCGCAAAATTACAATGACCACGCCGATAAGCTGAGTGATGGTCAGAAGGCGATGTTTAAGACCTACCCAGACTGGTATATGAATGTTTATCAGACGCGTCGTTCAGCAGTGTACGCGCCCTATATATACGAGGCGTCGATTGAAAATGCCGCTACAGCCGAGGTCGTTCTGGCCCCTGAGAAAGGGCAGGGCATTGTCGGTTTCAAAAATGCTCATCATGCCTGGGCTTTTCCCATCCCGAAGAATGGCAATGAGTTGCTGATGAACCAGGCGACTCGCCCGCTCAATGTTTGGGTCGATAGTATGGAGCAAACACTGGCCATCACCTCGAGCGGTAAATATACGATTAACCAGCTCTCGGTACAGCAGCACTATAAGTACAGTGATCCAGATATCCAGAATTTTGACCCCGAAACCGATCACCTGCACTATTACCAGACCTTACTTGCACCCGCAAAAGTTGCCGGTCAGGTAGTTTTGGCGAAAGACCCTGTCTCCTTCACTAAGAAATTTCGTGGAGCCTGGGCCTATAGTCCTGGACAGCGTCGTGTTAAAAGAGCACCGCAGATCGTTTATGATAATCCGCTGACAGCAAGTGATGGCTTGGCGACAACAGACCAGAAGTGGGGTTTTAATGGCCCCAACGACAGGTTTAACTGGGAGATGGTAGGCAAGAAAGAGCTTTACGTTCCCTACAATGCCTACAAGCTCCACGCTACAAATGCCGGACCGGAAAACATCATTACCTCCGAAGGTCGTTTGAATCAGGAGTTTGCGCGCTATGAATTACACCGCGTATGGGTTCTCGAGGGCACTCTGAAAGAGGGCACCAGCCACGACTATAAGCGTCGCGTTATGTACCTTGATGAAGATTCTTACTTCATTATGGTAGTAGATGGCTATGATCGTCGCGGTGAGATCTGGCGCTACTGGGAAGACCATGATGTCATGTATTACGATATCGGCTTTATGGCACCAGCAGCTGAATTTCAATACGACATGCAGGCTGGCCGTATGATTGCCCTGCTCTTTGATAAGAAAAATCCGCCAGATTTCACAGGCCGCTGGGCGGACAAGTACTTTACACCAGCATCTATTAGGCGCAACGGGGTTAGGTAGCTAGCAACATGATCAAAAAGGCAGGTGGCAACACCTGCCTTTTTTTTGTTTGGAGTTTGACTTTGGGTTGATTGTTGCGGGTTACCATGGCACTTGCGGTTCAATTTATTGCCTGTTCGTTAGTCAAAATGAATAGAGTTTGTAGTGGCTATAATTTATAATATGTAAATCAGTTGTCATTTGCTGGCTTGGCTCAAAACAACAGTATAAGTTGTGGCTGAACTAGTGTTTGTAGGCGGTTGAATACAGGTGTCTTAGGTCGAATTGAGGGGTGGAGAAGTTGAAGTATTTCCAAATAAGAACAAAGGCAGCTGATTCGAAATTGCCGGATATGGCGTTTCTGACTCGTGTGTTTGTGGGTATGGCGCTGTTAATGACATCAGTTTTTGCCGTGTCTGAGCAGTCCCTGCAACGGTCTGTGATGAAATCGGAACTTACCAGTCATATATTGCTGACGGATTCAGTGCACAGTGGCGAGAGTTATTTTGCACCGGGTTTATACGGCAATATTATTTATTCCAAAGATGGTATTGAATGGCAGCAGGCAGATTCGCCGACGCAGGCCCTGTTGACGACGATCTTTTTTATCGATGAAAGCGAGGGTTGGGCCGGTGGTCACGATACCTTGATTTTGCACACCACCGATGGTGGTAAAAGTTGGGATATTCAGTATGAAGACCCCATCACTGGTGGTGATATTCCCAAGCCGGTTCTCGATATTGTCTTTAAGGACAAAAATAATGGCTATGCGATTGGTGCCTACGGCTTGATGTTGGTGACCAGCGACGGTGGTGCAAACTGGAATACGGTGGATACCAGGGGCCTTTATGATTTACTGGAAAGCAAGGAAATGGAGCCCGAGCCCAATTTCAACAGCATGATTTTATACCAGGATAAACTGCTAATAGCGGGTGAGCTCGGTACCATGCTTTTGTTTGACGACAAAGCCGAAGGCGATATGCGTTGGCAGATCCTTGAGTCTCCCTATACAGGTTCATTCTTTGGTATCAATGAGCTGAGTACAGGCGAATTATTGGTATATGGCTTGCGTGGCAATGTATACCGCTCTAGCGACAGTGCGCAAAGCTGGGCTAAAATTGAAACGGGTACATTGGCCAATATTTTTGATTCCTTTGAGTTGCCAAATGGCAAGTTAGTGTTGGTGGGTGCCAGTGGTACTCTGCTGACCATGGATAAGAGTGCGATGGCGGCTGAAAAAGAGCCCTACCCACATTTCGATTCACTAATGTCAATACAAACAATAAGAGACGGTGAATTGCTGCTATTTGGCAGCTCGGGCGTAAAAGTAATTTCTCTCCGTTAGTGGTGCACTGTTAGTGGATTCCATTTTGGCATCGGCTAACTAGTGCATTGTGTATTTGCGCGCCGCGTTAACAAAATCTATCGGGCAAGATATAAATCAGGGTAGGGGTAGTAATAATGCTTAAAAATAAGATAACGGCCTGGGTTCAGGATAGGCTTTTTTCCAATCGTATTTTAATTTTGTCCATTTTTTGCCTGGTGACCATATTTATGGGCTACCACGCGTCGTCATTACGGATGGAAGCTGGTTTTGAAAAATTACTGCCCTTAAAGCACGAATATCTGCAAACACTGATTAAATATAGAGAAGAATTTGGCAGTGGCAATCAATTAATCATTGCTTTGACTCAGGATGAAGGCGATATTTTTAATGCCGAGTTTTTTGAGGCACTAAAAGGAGCAAATGAAGAGGTATTCTTCTTACCGGGGGTCGCTCGACACACGGTGACTTCAATTTTGACACCCAATGTTCGCTATATTGAGTTGGTTGAGGATGGTTTCGCGGGAGGCAATGTCGTGCCCGCTGAATTCCGCCCCACGGATGAGTGGTGGCCGGTACTTCGTAATAATATTATTAAGTCGGGACGGCTTGGTAGTTTGGTCTCTAACGATTTTTCCAGTGCTCTGATTCGTGTTGAATTGCTGGATATGGATCCCTCGACCCGTGAACCTCTGGATTACCAGAAGGTCTCCCAGGATCTTGAAGATAAAATACGCAACGTCATAGAAACCGACAACATTAGTGTCCGCATTATCGGTTTTGCTAAGTCCACAGGCGATATTGCCGATGGTGCTCGAGTGGTCATGCTGTTCTTTGGTGTGACATTTATCTGTACCGGACTGTTTCTTTACAACTATACCGGTTCGATTAAAGCGACCCTCTTACCTTTGGTGAGCGGTTTGGTCGCCGTAGTTTGGCAAATGGGCCTGCTGCCCCTCATGGGTTTCAGTCTCGACCCTATGAGCATACTCGTCCCCTTCCTGGTGTTTTCGATTGCCGTTAGTCACGGCATCCAGAAGATTAATGCCTGGCTATGGCAGACTATGTATGGCGGGGTGGAAGATGACTGGGGCAATGCCGTTGACCCCAAACCCGAAAAAGCGGTTGGCGTTAGCGGCATGATTGGCGCACAGCGTGCATTTCATGCCCTCTTTATCCCAGGCATCATCGCGCTGATTAGTGACACGGTGGGTTTCTTAACCGTGCTGTTGATTGACATTGGTATCATTCAGGAAATGGCCATTGCGGCGACACTGGGTGTTGCGTCAATCATCTTCACTAATATGGTGCTGCTGCCCATATTACTGTCTTATATAAACCCCAGTAATCTCGATAAGTTGCGTACCAAGCATGAGCGTGGCGAAGTACGTCGTGCCAAAATATGGCGCGTCTTGGGTAAGTTGACCCATACCAAGCCATCGCTAGTGGTTATCTCCTTATGTGTAATGGCCACCGTATGGGGCGGTATCGCCAACAACGATTTGAAAATTGGTGATTCACAGACCGGTATACCCGAGTTGCGAGAAGATGCGCGCTACAACGTTGATAGTCGTGTTATCACTGAGCGTTTTTCGGTCGGTGTGGACAAGCTTAGTCTGGTGATCGAGTCTGAAGATAACGCCTGTGTTGATTTCGCTGTAATGAATGAAATCGACCGCTTTGCCTGGCATGTGCGCAACTTGCCGGGAGTGAAATCGGTGCGATCACTGGTCGATAATATGAAGGTGATCCTGACGGCCAATAACGAGGGTAGCCCGCGCTGGTTCGCACTCTCGAGAAACCCTAGCACCATGTCTTCCTCGCTCTATCACATGGGTGCCGGCGGTGATGAATTTATGGATGCGGCCTGTAAGGCCATGCCGATTAATATTTTCACCATCGATCACAAAGCGGAAACTATCAATACCATTATTGAAGGTATTCAAGCCTTTGAATCAGATTTGCCTAAGGAAAAATTCAATCCTCTATTGGCAACAGGTAATGTCGGTATTATTGCCGCGACCAATGACGCCGTTGAAGAGGCGCAGTTGCCTATTATGTTTTGGGAATACAGTGCCATTATTGCCCTGGCGATTGTTACCTTCCGTTCGATTGGCGGTATGCTCTGTATTGTTCTGCCCTTAACTATGGTGTCAATTCTTTGCTACGCATTGATGGCTATTTTAGGCATCGGCCTGAAGGTGAATACCTTGCCTGTTGTCGCACTCGGTGTCGGTGTGGGGGTCGATTATGCGGTGTATATATACAGTAAGCTCGGCCACTATATTGAGGAGGGGGAGACTATTGAAAACGCCTTCATTCACGCAATGTCGACTACGGGACGCCCGGTTATCTTCACCGGTGTAGTACTGGGTGTCGGTGTCGGTGCGTGGATCTTTGCACCCCTTAAATTCCAGGCCGATATGGGTATTATGTTGACCTTTATGTTTGTGGTTAACATGCTGGCCGCGATTATTGTGATGCCCGCACTGGCGCGCTGGTTACTGGTGCCGAAATATAAGGCGGCACAGGTGGCCCTAGCGAATGGAAACGGACCTCAGCATCACTGATTGCTAGTCGAGTAAAAAAAGCCCGCTAGATAGCGGGCTTTTTTTTGTGTTGATTTTCTGTGCTGTTAGAGCCGTTGACAAGATTTATGGTCTGACAACCTTAGCGGAGTACTCTATTAGCAGAGGGCGGGAAGAATCAAGCGTGAGCCTAGCTCAATGGAGAAGGCGTAGGGGAACGGAGAGCCCCAGGATAAGGGTAAAACAATGACGGAGAATTCTTGAAGAGTGGTGTAGCAAAGAGATGGTGCCCCCGGAGAGATTCGAACTCCCGACCAATCGGTTCGAAGCCGATTACTCTATCCAGCTGAGCTACGGAGGCGTAGATGGATCTCTATTCCGCCACGTTGGCGGGCCGCTATTGTGCCAGCTTTAGCGGGTAAAAATCCATAGCATTTTATGTCGTGTTGATAAAAGTTGTGGGCCTTTGGTAAAAGGCCCATTGCGACAACAATGGTGGGTAGCTGGCCTTTCGTGGCTATTTACCCTGCCACTGGGGTTTGCGCTTTTCTGCAAAGGCGGCAGGTCCCTCTTCAAAATCGGCACTGCTCATCAGCGTTTTTACCGAGGGCAGAGAGAGCGAGCCTTTAATGGCAGCTCCGAGGTCGAGCTGGTCAAGCCCGTGCATGACCGCATTTTTACTGGTGCGAATGGACACCGGTGAGCACTGCAAGATCATCTCTGCCCAGCGCCGCGCTTCGTTCATGAGTTCTGCCTGGGGTACCACGGCATTGACGTAGCCAAGAGACATTCCCTCCGCGGCGCTGACATGGCGGCCGGTGAGTATCATACCCATGGCGGGTTTGAGGCCGATTTGTCGGGGTAAGCGTTGCAGGCCACCGGCGAGTGCGGCGAGACCAACTCGGGGTTCTGGTAGTGCAAATTTGGCACTGTCTGCGGCAATGATTAGATCGCAAGCGAGGGCAATTTCAAAGCCTCCGCCCATGGCTACGCCATTGACGGCAGCGATAATGGGTTTGTTGCAATCGAAGCGTGATGTCAGTCCGGCAAAGCCCGTCTCAGGGGTGCCGCGCTTGCTGCCACTGGCATGGTATTTCAGATCATTGCCGGCGCTGAAGGCGCGATCACCGGCGCCAGTGAGAATCGCCACCCATTGCTCCGGGTTATTAGCGAAGGCGTTGAAGACTTGCTCCAGCTCGAAATTGGCGGGCGGGTGCAGAGAGTTCATCACCTCGGGGCGATTAATGGTCACGGTGAGTACGTGGCCATTGAGTTCGGCGCGGCAAAACTCCAGGTTTTCGTAATTCATAAGAGACTTCCCTAATTATTTATTATTGTTGTGTTGTTTTACTTCAGACGTAGCGGCAAAGGCCTGTGCTTACACTTGGCAATACACAGGTCTTTAGCAGTTTTAGCTGGGTGCGGGGGTTGATCGATAGTGGTATTCAATGACGCCATTTTTTAGAGTTTCGACCAGGTGGCCCTTATCCTCAAGAATGTCGCAGTGCCCGATGATTTCCGACATCACCGGTACAATTTGTTCTTGCCAGGCCTTGGGGAAGAGTTCTTTGCCGACGGCCATGGGCGTCATGGGGCCACCGGCCTCAAGAATACGGCTAATTTTCAATAGACGTCGGTCTGTCGACAGTCCATAGGACTTAATCAATTCCAGGTGGTCCGTTATCGGTGCACCGTGGGAGGGATAGGTGACGTGAGCGGGGTAGGGTGAGACCTTCTCCAGAGATTGCTGGTATTCGATCAATGAACGGGGCCGCTCATCACCTTCATTGCGAGGTATTTGAGTAAGACAAACCGGGGTGATATTGGGCAGTAGGTGATCGCCGGAAAAGAATATGCGCTCTTCCTCCTGCCAGTACACCACCTCGTCGGGGCAGTGGCCCGGTGTGTGTATGGTTTTCAGGTCGAAGCCGGGGATGGCGACGATCTCGTCATCCTTTAAAAGATGATCGGGTTCCATGGGGTGGTAGCGGTCGGCAATTTTGGCTCGGCGGGCGATGGCTTTATCCGCCAGGCTCCTGTCAACGCCCCACAGTGCGTAGTAGTAGAGTTCCTGTTCTTTGCGTTCGGGGGGTGGGCGCATGCGCTCATTGGTGAGCCATAGATTTTCATGGGCCCAGAGTTGGCAGTTCGACAGTTCGTGAATGCGCTGAGCCTGCCCGTAGTGGTCGGTGTGGCCGTGAGTGAGCAGTATTCTATCAATGTCCTCGACGCGCAGATCGAGCTCGGAGAGACCATCATTGAGGGCCTGCCAGGCTTCATCTGAGCAAATGCCGGTATCGATGAGGAACAATTCACCACCGCTTTGCTCGGGGAAAATAAGATAGCTGTTGATGTCGCCCAGCCCGGCGTAGCCGGTCGGTGTGGGGATACGTGCAATGCGGCTGGAACTTTCTTTTTTGCTAAAGCGTTTTACGCCAACTTCTTCTTTGCTCATTGTTTGTTTTAGCGGCTTATAGGGCCACTACCCATAATTGTCAGCCCACAATCATGACCAAAAGTGGCGCAAATGGGAAGCAATTCAAAGCGCTATCGGCGATCTAGGTGGGCTGGCAATACTTGGATCTTAGATGAGTGAGCGCTGGCCACCGTCGATGACCAGGGTTTCGCCGGTTACAAAGCCGGCTTTGGAGGTGGATAAAAAGGCAATCAATTGGGCAATTTCCTCTGCCTCGCCAAAGCGCTTCATGGGAATGCGTGATACCACCAGCTTTTCCACCTCGGTGCCACCAAAGCTATCGCCGACCATATCGGTTTTGACAAAGCCCGGCGCCACGCAAATTACTCGTATTTCATCGCGTGCCCATTCTCGGGCCAGGGCGCGGGTCAGCCCTTCGATCCCAGCCTTGGAGCTGCAATAGGGTGAGTTGTTGGCGACGCCCGTTGAGCCGTAGGTGGAACCGACATTGATAATAACGCCACCACCACGGGCTTTCATTACCGGTTGTACGGCGCGGGCCAGTACCCAGGGAGCGACCAGGTTGACGTTGAGGACCTCGCGGAAGCGTTCGGGGGTAATGTTCTTCGCCGCGGCACCCTCGGTAATCCCCGCATTATTGACCAGCACGTCGATGCCACCGTGTAGGCTACTGACCTCGTCGACCAATGTTTGCAGGTTGTCATCACTACTGACGTCACCGATATGCACGCTGGCTGTGCCGCCGGCAGCAGTAATCATTGCTACCGTTTCATCGAGCTTTTCGCGATCGCGGGCAAAACAGGCGACACTAAAGTCGTATTCAGCCAGGGCGATGGCTATGGCGCGGCCGATGCCTCGGCTGGCTCCGGTGACGAGTGCGACTTTATTCATAGGGCTTTCCTTCAGTAAGTTAGCGTATAAGTTTAATTGTTGGTGTTCGGCAGTGGCTCGTTAATCAGTACGCCCTGTGTGGTAAGCGCGTGAATTTTTTCCTTATCCATAGCCAATAGCTTGCTGAGCACTTCGCTGTTGTGTTCGCCAAGGTAGGGGGCGTCGAGCTCCAGGTCATTGTCAAAGGCGGAAAAGCGCAGTGGCATACCGGGTATTTCAAAGCTGCCAGCACCTCTGTCGGTGACGGTTCGCACCGTGCCGCGCTCTTGCATATGGGCATGTTCCATCACTTCTTTGATAGAAAGAATAGGCGCCACGGGGATGTGTTTTTCACCGAGCATTTTTATGGTTGCCGCATCGCTTTCCTGCGCCTGCAGCCACTCTTCAATAATCGGGGTTAGTGCATCTTGATTCTGTGCGCGCAGGGCATCGTCTGCAAAGCGTGGGTCGTCGATCAATTCGGGCATACCAATAACCTCACAGAAGTCGGGCCAGCGCCGCAAAATCGCGATCAACACCATGTAGCCATCCTTACTTTTGAATACACCGAGGGGGCCAACGGCACTGTGATGGCGGCCGGGTTTGGGCGTGTAAGTACCCTGGCTGGCGCTCACCGTACCGACATTCATTTCGTGACAGTGGAAGTAGCAGTCGAGTAGAGAGATATCGAGAAACTGACCTGTGCCACCGGTAGCGCGGTGGTAGAGCGCGCCATTAATTGCCGCCAGCGCGTGGGCGCCGGTCATGGTGTCACCCAGTGCGGCGAGGGGAATATAGGGGCCGTTTTCTTCATCGCCTATCATGCCGGTAATACCAGCGTAGGCCTGGCCGATAAAATCGTAGCCGGGCAGAGTGGCGAGAGGACCGGTCTGCCCAAAGGTGGAGATGGAGCACATGATGCACTCTGGGTTTATTTGCTGGACTCTTTCCCAGCTTAGGCCCAGCCGGGCAATAGCACCGGGGGCAAAGTTTTCCAGCACGATGTCGGACTGCTTCACGAGGCCGTAGACAATCTCGCGGCCCTCGTCTGTTTTCATATCGACGCAGACGCTTTTTTTACCACGATTTTGTTGGATAAAATAAACACTGCGGTCATTGATCTTGAGCCCGACCTGGCGGATTTGTTCACCGAAGGGGGCCAGCTCGAGTTTGATGATTTCAGCGCCCATCTCAGCCATCATGCGACTGGCACTGGGGCCGGCGACATGTTGGGAGAAATCGAGCACGCGAATGCCATCGAGAATGTGTTTTTTTTGCATGGTATAACCCGCCTTTATAATAAATTAATTTTTTGGGGTTTAGTGCGTTGAATCAGTGCTTTAGAATACTGCGATCAATTTTAAGAGCTATCGCCTGGAAGGGATAGCAAAAATAACTTTATTAATTGTTCAATACAGAGGTAGATAGCATATGGGTAACTTATTAGAAGGGCAGGTCGCCATTGTCACTGGCGCGGGTCGCGGCATGGGTAGGACCCATGCACTGGCCTTAGCCGCAGAGGGCGCAAAAGTGGTGGTCAATGACCTTGGTGGCTCAGTGCTCGGTGCCGGTGATGACGCTAGCCCGGCGGATGATGTAGTTAATGAAATCATCGCCGCAGGTGGTGAGGCCGTTGCCAATTATGGCAACGTCACCAGTGTCGCCGATGGCGAGAGTATGGTGCAGCAGGCACTGGATGCCTTTGGCCGTCTCGATATTGTGGTCAACAACGCGGGCAATATCCGCAATCAGTTGTTTGTGAAAATGAGCGAGGAAGAGTGGGACAGTGTTATTGCCGTGCATCTCAAAGGACTGTTTGCAGTGACCAAACAGGCGGCGGAAATTTTCCGTAAGCAGGGCAGTGGTCGCATTGTTAATACGGCCTCCGAAGCGGGCTTGGGTGGTTATGCCGCTTCTAACTACGCGGCAGCGAAAGAGGGCATCGTCGGCTTTTCTCGCACCCTGGCCTTAGAGCTTGGGCCCTACAATGTCACGACTAACGCCATTCGCCCCCGTGCCGGTACCCGCATGGCCGGTGCCGTTGATATGAAAAAAGCCCTGGAAATGGCGCGCGCCGGCAAGCTGCCACTGCCCGAGTTTATGTTCGAGATTGAGGACATGACGGAAGACTCCGAAACCTTCGCCCCCGAGCAGGTGTCACAGCTGGTGGTATACCTCTGTACCGAATCGGCCTCTCATATTAACGGCCGTGACTTTATTGTCGGTGGTGGTGAAATCACCCTGGTTTCTCTGCCCGCCAAAGAACGCAGTATTTTTAGCGATACGCGCTGGACTCAGGAGCAATTGCAGGACTTGATGCCGAAGACTCTGGCTAAAGGGCTAAAAAATCCGGCGGCACCGCGTTTGGTGTAAGAAGTGGCTGAGGGTGTAAAGGCTTCTTGTTGAGCGCTAAGTGTCATCTTTTTTTACACCCTCACACTTTCTGGTTTCTCGTTTATAATTTTATTTCATCTTTTATAACAACGGTTTAGCTCATTTTTGCTTGGGGCTGTAATGTTGTGTGCATACGGAATGGCAGTCCGTATCTGGCTTTTTTATCTTATTCCCTAAGAAAATGGAGGATGACGATTCAATTTGTCAGGTTTTTTTACACTTTAAAGAATTCTTAAGGCCGCCTTCTCTTAAGGTATTGAAATCATTAAGTAAAATAAATTGGTACGGAATATGCCTTGTTAGCTATTGGGATATAAATATAAATATAAATATAAATAGGGATGTTTAGCATGCGTATCAACAAGCAAACCTTTGGAATCTTTGCCTGTGCACTTCTAGCGCCAGCCTTGGCTCAGGCGACGGTTTTACCGAGTTCGGACTATGTCACTTACGGCGATGCTAACTCCTATTCGCTACCCATTTTGCAGGCGTTTGTCGCCGTAGAAAACCCAGGTCCGGGTAATCCCTACTATGTTCAATCTACACCGGGGGCGATTAAAGATCTCATCGTGGTGGCCACGGGGTCTAATGGTGGCCCGGTAACCACCAATGCCGACGGTATGGATAAGGCTTATGATGCCCCCAATAGCAGTGGTGTGAATTATTATACAACCACGGATGTGGCGAATGACCCCGGTATTTCCGGTGGCTCGATAAATAAGAACTACACCACCAGTTGGGATGCCTCTCTGGCCGCTATGGATACTTTCCTCAGCGGGAAGGATATGGTGGTCTATTTCAATAATAATCAGGTGAAAAGTTTAGGTACAGCGGGAGAATCGTTGGCGGCCTGGGCACAGTTGTGGGTGACTGATACTGCGGGCAATTTGGTCGATGAGGTGTTTGAATTTACCAATCGTGATAGTGCTTATTTGCCCTTTGGATTTGGTGGTGGTGTTGGTGAAGGTGATGTGACTACTTATTCCTCGGGTGTGGGTGACGAAGGTTTTTTTTATGACCACACCAGTAATAATCCCAATGTGACGAGTAATCTTGCAACGGACTATGTCTTGTCCGGTGGCGCTGTACTCGGCATAGATCATAACCTCGGTGCCAATGAGGCGGCCTATGCCTTAATGTTCCCAGAGCTTAATGACTTGTTTGCTTCTTTATTTGCGAATGGCGGTATTGATCTCAATATGTATACTTTCCATATCGATTTTCGACTCGGCTGTGACGCGGGTTTCGGTGGCCAAGATAATGAGGCTTGTACGGGTGAAAGTTGGGGTTACGGCAAAAATTTAAACAACGGCTACGAGCAGATCTTTATCGGTTCACAGGACGTTCTGGATCGTACTGTGCCTGTGCCTGAGCCGGGGACGCTTCTGTTGTTGGGCCTCGGTCTGGCCGGCCTTGGTTATCGCCAGCGCGGCAAATAAGCGAGGTGGCTGGCAAGCTGAAATAGACAGGTTTAATTAGCCTTGTTGCTTCAAGTAAAACTAAAACCCTGCAAGAGTTTATCTTGTGGGGTTTTTTCTTTGTAAAATAGGCTAAACAGGGCGGTACCCTATTTGTTGCTGGGGCCGGCGGCTGGCATTACCGCAATAATTCCGAGTTTAACTAAAGAGTATTCATTTTACCTTTGGTGCTTGATTGGAAGTCTGCCCGAGCTAGTCCAGCAAGGCCCGTAATTCAGTTTTTAGAATCTTACCGTAATTATTTTTCGGTAGTTGTGCGACAAAGTGATAGTGCTTGGGACGCTTAAAGCGAGCCATGTTGGCTATGCAGAAGGCGTCGAGTTGTGCCTTGTCGAGTGTGGCCGCTTCACGCTGCACGACAAAGGCGACGACTTCCTCACCCCACTCGGGGTCGGCTTTGCCAATCACTGAGACCTCAATGATATCGGGGTGCTCAAGGAGGATTTCCTCCACTTCGCGGGGATAAATATTGGTGCCGCCGCTGATGATTAAGTCCTTCGAGCGGTCTTTCAGTGTCAAGTAACCCTGAGCGTTGAGCATGCCCATATCGCCGGTATAGAGCCAACCGTCGACGATGGTCTTTGCCGTTGCCTCGGGGTTTCGCCAGTAACCCAGCATCAGGGTATCGCCGCTGACCAGTATCTCACCGACTTCGCCCTCGGGCAGGGCATTGCCCTTTTCATCGGCAATACGGATTTCAACCGGTACCTGGGCGCAGCCGACAGAGGCGAGCAGTTCGTCGAGTGGCAGGTCGTCGCGTCCGAGGTGGTCGGCACGGTTGAGGCAGCTAATGGTCATCGGTGTTTCACCCTGGCCATAGATCTGCGCAAATTTATTGCCAAAGCGTTCCATTGCAACTTTTATATCGGCGACATACATCGGGCCACCGCCGTAGATCATCACTTTTAAATTGTTGGTGTTTTCATTTTGGGCAGCGGGTGTCTCGACCATGCGCTTGATCATGGTCGGTGCGGCAAACATCGACACCTCGGGGTAGTGGTTAATAAGCTGGAGAATTTCCTTCGGCTCAAAGCTGCCACTCTGGGAAACAACCTGATGGGCAGCGGCAGCGATATTGGGGAAGGCGTAGAGGCCGGAGCCGTGAGACATGGGGGCGGCGTGGAGCAGGGTAGAACCGGGCTCGATCGTGTCGACACTGGCGAAATAGCTTTGTGTCATCGCCATCAAATTGCGATGACTAAGCATGGCGCCCTTGGGCTGGCCGGTGGTGCCGCTGGTGTAAAACAACCAGGCGATGGTGTCGGGCTCACACTGCTCTAGGCTTAAAGGTGTTGAGTTATAGACTTGCTGAAAAGCCGAGGAGTTAACACTGATAAATGACTTCAGGGTGTCGATGGTATTACTTAGTTCAGCGATGGTATCGGTGAAATCATCGCTAATAAAGGCATGGCTGGCGGCACTGTTTTCCAGTATGTAGGCGAACTCCCGGCGGTGTAGTTTGGCATTGACGGGCACCGCGCAAAGTCCCGCGTGCAAGATGCCAAACAGGGCTTCGATATACTGAGGTGAATTTTTCATCACCAGTGCGATGCGCTCACCGGGCTGGCAGTGCAGCTCATTTTTTAAATAGCCGGCAATGGCGGCGACCCGTTGGGCCAATGTGGCGTAATCGCAGTGGGGCTCAAGTCCGCTGGAGATAGCCCTGTTTTTGGGAAAGCGGCGAGCGGTTTTTTCAAGCAGGGCTGCAATATTCATTCGGTCAAATCACTTTGTCGGTATGGGCTTTGATCAGTAGGGCCTGGCTCAGGTGTTATTTCTTAAGGCTCTTTGTGGAAGCTACTTCGTTACTCTTGTATCGGTAAACGAATAACCTTCAATGACTTCTGATGTTTTCTCGTTAGTATTTATTTCCGTGAATTTAATTTTATTGTCGCCGATTAATTCGTAGGCATATTTGTCGGCTTTGTCATGAGCACCATTTTGCTTTTCGTAAAAATATCCATCTTTTAACCACCACGTTCCCTCGTTGGTTTCTGTGCTTTTGATGACGCTGTACTCATAACGTTTATAAATTAATTGAAAAGTACCGTCGGCTTTGCGGGTTTGTAGCCAGCTGTCTCTGCGATTTTGATTTTTATGGACATATTCGCCTGACCATGCGCCGACGAATTGTTCTACTTCGGGTGCCTTGCTCTCGGCATGGGTGTTGATGCCAGTGCAGCTTAGTAGGATGGCTAAAAATAATAATTTGATTTTCATAAGGGATTCCATGAGCTGTATAGGTTGTTGCTTATTGAGCATCAAATGATTGTCCACTGATGCCTTTGCTGTCTGGCCCCAGCAGGTAAAGATAGGCGGGCATGATTTGTTCGGGGCTGAAGAGGGTACCGGGGTCTTCTGCCGGGTAGGCGACGGCGCGCATGGGGGTGCGGGTGGCGCCGGGGTTGAGGCAATTGACGCGAATGTTGCTGACCTCGTCAAGCTCGCCGGCGAGCACCTGAGCGAGCCCTTCGGTGGCGAACTTCGACACCGCATAGGCTCCCCAAAAGGGGCGGCCCTGGCGTCCGACACCGGATGATGTGAAGAGGATGGCGGCGTCATCGGCGGTCTTCATGACTGGTAGTAGGGACTTGGTGAGCAGGAACTGGGCGTTGAGATTGACCTGCATCACCTGCTGCCAAATTTGCGCCTGGTAGTTGGCGATGGTGGTGCGCTGGCCGAGTAGGCCGGCGTTGTGCAAAAGACCGTGCAGCGGACCGAACTCCTGCTCGACGGTAGTGGCCAAGGTTTGGTAATCCTGCTCGGAGGCACCTTCCAGACAGAGCGGGTAAATTGCCGGGGTCGGCGAGCCAGCCTGCTCTATCTCGTCGTAAACCGCCTCGAGTTTTTCCACCGTGCGGCCGAGCAGAATCACCGTGGCGCCCTGGGCCGCGCAACTGAGCGCGGCCGTACGGCCAATGCCGCTGCCGGCACCGGTGATGAGAATAACTCTGTCTTGCAGGCATTGTTTCGGGGGCTGATAGCTTTTGGGTTCTTCAGTGCTCATGGTCTGGGTCTTTTCATAGGTTAGCTTGCTTGTTGTGTTGGTGCCGCTTTAGATGAAGATCGGGCAATCACTAAGTCGAAGAGTTGTCGAGGGTCGTCGACCAGATAGTCGGCTCCCCAATCTCCGGGGCGCTCCACCTCGTCAATATAGCCGTAGGCGGCAGCGATGGTTGCGGTGCCCGCATTGATGCCGGACTCAATGTCGCGCAGGTGGTCTCCGATAAAGACGCAGTGTTGGGGTGCGACGCCGAGTTGCTGGCAGGCCAGTAGCACCGGTTCGGCGTGGGGTTTGTTGTGCTCGACATCGTCGGGGCAGACCACAGATTGCGGTGCTGGCTGCAGGGCGAGGCCCTCGAGTATTGCCCGGGTAAAACGCCGCGGTTTATTGGTGACGATACCCCAGGGGATATTGTGCTCGCCGAGGGCCTTGAGCAGCGTCTCCATGCCGGGAAAGAGGCAGGTGTTTTGTGCCAGGTGTTGGAAGTAAATATCGAGGAATTCTTCCCGCAGTGCCTCAAAGTTGGCGTCATCTTCGCTGCAATTGAAGGCATGGCTGAGCAAGCCGGCCGAACCGTGGGTGATGATGGCGCGAATATCATTTTCCGCTAAAGTTGGCCGCTGATGTCGCCTTAAGATCAGATTGATAGCGGTGGTGAAGTCGGGCGCGGTGTCGAGCAGGGTGCCGTCGAGATCAAACAACACGGCCTGATAGTTTACGGGTGACATGCGCGACTTCCTTCTTTTACGACTGAGTTACAAAATGGTGAATGAGCGGCTTCAATAGACGCTTGTCTAGGCTGGTTTACGGGCGTGAAGCAGGTAGTTGATGCTGACATCGCGTTCGTTGAGGCTGTATTTTTTGCTCAGAGGATTGTAGACCATGCCGGTCATAGCGCTCACCTCGAGGCCGGCCTGTCGTGCCCAGCGGGTGAGTTCGGAGGGGCGAATAAAACTGCCATAAGAGTGTGTGCCGCGAGGCAGCATATTGAGCACGTATTCGGCACCGACGATGGCAAATAGAAAGGCCTTGGGGTTGCGGTTGATGGTGGAAAAATAGACATCGCCGCCGGGTTTCACCAGGCGCATACAGGCGCTGATAACGGAGGCGGGATCGGGCACGTGTTCGAGCATTTCCAGGCAGGTGACCACGTCGTAGCTTTCCGGTGTTTGCGCGGCCAGCTCTTCGGCGGTGATTTGTTGGTAGTCAACCTCGACACCGGATTCCAGGCTGTGCAAGCGGGCGATTTTGAGGGGTGTTGCGCCCATGTCAATGCCCTTCACCCGTGCGCCGCGCTGGGCCATGGCCTCACAGAGTATGCCGCCACCGCAGCCGACATCGAGCAGGGATTTTTCCGCCACCGGCGACAGCTGGTCCACCCAGTTGGCACGCAGGGGGTTGATGTCGTGGAGGGCCTTAAATTCGCTGTTCCTGTCCCACCAGCGGCTGGCCAGGGCTTCGAATTTGGCAATTTCCGCCGCATCAACATTGTGTGTGCTGGGTGAATCGTTGCTGCTCACGTATGTGTTCTCCAGGAATTTCTTTGCATGGGGCTTTCGTGGGGCGGGGGTGCAGTGCGGTGAATTAGCGCTCGGCCGCAATTTTTTTCTGCCAGGCTTGAGCCTTGTTAATCAATTCGACCTGATCAATATTTAGCAATTGGCCATTTTCAACCAGTAACTTGCCATCGACCCAGGTGTGGCTGACGTGGCTGGCGCTATCGGTATAAATCAACTGGGAAAAGGCATTATACAGGGGCTGGCTAGCAATATTGGCAAGATCAATAGCGACCAGGTCGGCGGCCTTGCCGACTTCGATGCTACCGGTTTGCTCATCAATACCCAGTGCTCGGGCGCCATTGATGGTGGCAAGCTCCAGTGCCTCGTGGGCGGGCAGTAAGTCGGGCTTGCCAGACAGGCCCTTGGCAATCAGGGCGGCGGTGCGCGCTTCGCCGAGCAAGTTGAGGTCGTTATTGCTGGCGGCGCCGTCAGTGCCCAGGGCGATGTTAATGCCAGCCTTTTGGAGGGGTTCTATGGGGCAAAAACCGCTGCCGAGCTTGAGGTTGGATTCAGGGCAGTGAATTACATGACTACCACTTTCAGCCAGCAGGGCGATATCGCTGTCGATGAGCTGGGTCATGTGCACGCATTGGCTGAGGGGTGTCAGCAGGCCGAGCTTGTGCAGTCGCTCAATGGGGCGCAGACCGTAATCGCTGAGACTTTGCTCAATCTCGGTGGCGCTTTCGTGGAGGTGAATATGAATGGCTGCGTCGAGTTCACCGGCCAGTGTCGCAATTTTTTCCAGGGCCGGATCGTTGACTGTGTAGGGTGCGTGGGGGCCAAAGGCGATGCTGATATGGCTGTCGTCACGGTATTCGTCGCGCAGCGCCAGGCCCTTGTGAATGTACTCGTCGGCATTGCGGGCCCAGGCGCTGGGGAATTCGAGAATGGGGAAGGCCAGCTGACACTTGATGCCGGTGCTACGCGCGGCGCTGGCGGTTTGGTCTGGGAAAAAATACATGTCGCTAAAACACGTAGTGCCGCCCAGTAGCATTTCGGCGATGGCGAGTTCGGCCCCATCGAAAACGAACTCTTCGCTCACCCAGCGGTTTTCCGCGGGCCAAATGGATTCGTTGAGCCAGGTGTGCAGCGGCTGGTCGTCGGCATAGCCGCGCAGCAGTGACATTGCCGCGTGGGCGTGGGCGTTGATCAGTCCGGGGATGAGCAGCGAATCGGGTAGGTTGTAGTTTTGCTGGCCGTTATAGCGCAGTTGGGCTTCGGCGCTGGGCAGTAGGGCTATAATTTTACCTTTGTCGATGGCAATGCTGCAGTTGCGCAGCACGGTGTTGCGAGGTACGACGGGAATCAGCCAGCCGGCGTTGATCAAGATGTCGATGTTTTCTACAGGCATGCTCTACCTTGGCCACTGGCGCAAAGCGCGGAGTATAGCCTACTGGCTTGCTTCGCTGTTTGGCTGTGCTGAAATAGGGGAGGTGGTAGAGTTCTATGCTACAATTTCGCGCTTGTGTGTCGGCAAAGTGTGCGGTGTTGTTAGAGCGCCGCCCGGGCTGGGGCAAGACGGGAATTTCCAGGAAATAAGTGGGTATGGTTGAAACAGCCGAACAAGTAGTACCGGTCAATATTGAACAGGAACTGAGTAAGTCCTATCTCGATTACGCCATGAGCGTGATCGTTGGGCGGGCACTCCCCGATCTGCGCGATGGTCTCAAGCCTGTGCATCGGCGCGTTCTGTTCGCCATGAACGAGCTCAATAACGACTGGAACAAGCCCTATAAAAAGTCGGCTCGTGTGGTCGGCGATGTGATTGGTAAATACCACCCCCACGGTGACTCCGCCGTATACGACACCATCGTTCGCATGGCGCAGTCGTTTTCACTGCGCTATCCACTGGTGGATGGTCAGGGCAACTTTGGTTCGGTCGATGGTGACTCCGCGGCGGCGATGCGTTACACCGAAATTCGCATGTCGAAAATCGCCCACTCCCTGCTGGCCGATCTCGATAAAGAGACCGTCGACTTCGTTCCCAACTACGATGAGTCGGAGTGGATTCCCGATGTCTTGCCAACACGTGTGCCCAATCTCTTGGTCAATGGATCATCGGGTATTGCGGTGGGCATGGCGACCAATATTCCGCCCCATAATCTGCGTGAGGTGATCGCGGCATGTCTGGCGCTGATTGAAAACAAAGACATTAGTATTGATGAATTAATGACGCTGGTGCCGGGGCCAGATTTTCCCACTGCCGGCATTATCAATGGTCGGGCGGGTATACTCGAGGCCTACCGCACCGGGCGTGGGCGCATCTATATTCGCGCCAGGGCCGAGGTTGAAGTCGACGCAAAGACCCAGCGCGAGACCGTCATCATCAGTGAAATTCCCTATCAGCTTAACAAGGCTAAGTTGATTGAGAAGATCGCTGAACTGGTCAAAGACAAGAAAATTGCGGGTATCTCCGAACTTCGCGATGAGTCCGATAAGGACGGCCTGCGGGTAGTGATTGAGCTCAAGCGCGGTGAGATGGGCGATGTGCTGCTCAACAATCTCTACGCGCAAACTCAGCTTGAAAGTGTGTTTGGCATTAATATTGTCGGCATCGTCGATGGTCAGCCGCAAACGGTTAACCTCAAGCGCTTGCTGGAAATCTTCGTGCGTCACCGCATGGAGGTGGTCACCCGTCGCACCAGCTATTTGTTGCGCAAGGCACGGGAGCGGGGTCATATTCTTGAAGGCCTGGCTGTGGCTATTGCCAATATCGATCGGGTCATCGAGTTGATCAAGGGCTCGCCAACGCCCGCCGACGCGCGTCAGGGCTTGCTCGATATGGGCTGGAGCGCGGCAGAGGTCTTACCCTTTTTGGAGCGTGCCGAAGGTGCCTGCCGCCCCGATGAATTAAGTGCCCAATACGGCCTGCGTGACAACAAGTATTATCTCTCAGAAACTCAGGCCCAGGCGATTCTCGAATTGCGCCTGCACCGTTTAACGGGCATGGAGCATGATAAGTTACTGGCGGAATACCAGGAAAAGCTCAACGAGATTGTTGAGTACCTGGAAATCCTCGGAGATACCGATCGCTTGATGGCGGTGATTAAAGAAGAACTTGTTGCTATTGATGAAGAGTTTGGCGATGAGCGAAAAACCGAAATTATCGATTCCCGACGTGATTTAACCATTGCCGATTTGATTCCCGAAGAAGATCGCGTGGTCACTATCTCTCACGGCGGCTACGCCAAAACCCAGCCGCTGGATGACTACCAGGCCCAGCGCCGTGGTGGCACCGGCCGCTCGGCAACAGCGGTGAAGGATGAAGATTTTGTCGAGCATCTACTGATTGCCAATACCCACAACACCATTTTATGCTTTACCAATGCCGGTAAGGTTTACTGGTTGAAGGTGTTTGAAATACCCGTTGCCAGTCGCAATGCCCGTGGCCGCCCGATGGTGAATTTATTGCCCCTCGAAGAGGGTGAGCGCATTACTTCGATGTTGCCGGTGGAAGAGTACCGCGACGATCAGTATGTGTTTATGGCGACAGCCAAGGGCACCGTGAAGAAGACTCAGCTGTCGGCCTTTGCCCGTCGCCGCAGTGTTGGCTTGCGCGCACTGGAGCTGGAAGAGGGTGATCGTCTTATAGGCACGGCAATCACCGATGGCGAGTGCGACGTAATGTTGTTTTGCTCAAGCGGTAAGGTGACGCGCTTTAATGAAAACGATGTGCGGGCCATGGGTCGCACCGCCAAGGGTGTGCGCGGTATGCGCGTGCCCGATGGCGAAGAATTAATCTCGTTGATTATCCCCGCTGAGGATAAAACCATTTTGACCGTTTGCGCCAAGGGCTATGGCAAACGTACGTCGCTGACCGAGTTCCCCAATTACAAGCGCGGCGGCCAGGGTGTAATCGCCATTCAAACCTCGGAGCGCAATGGCAAGCTGGTCGGCGCTGTGCAGGTCGATGCCAGTCATGAAATTATGCTGATTTCCGATCAGGGTACGCTGGTCCGCACCCGTGTCGACGGTATTCCCACTCTGGGGCGCAACACCCAGGGTGTACGCCTGATTCGCGTGCGTGAGGATGAAACCCTCGTCGGCGTGGCGGATATTCAGGAGGAAGACCCCGAAGCGAATGCTGTAGAGGGTGTGGAAACGGAAGTCGATGAAAATACGGTTGCTGCTGAAACTGATCCTGCGGCGAATTCAGAAACAGGCCCCGATGCAGTTCCTCAAGCAGGGGAAGACGATGACTAATGATAAAGATGTCACTGGCACAGCTGTCGATTTGCCCGCTTTACGGGATCAGATTGATAGCATTGACAAGCAGTTACTGGCCTTAATTAGTGAGCGCGCACGCTGCGCGCAAAGTGTTGCCGAAGTGAAGGTGGCCAGTGGCGATGCGGTTTTTTATCGACCGGAGAGAGAGGCTCAGGTGCTGCGCAAGGTGATGGCAGCTAATACCGGCCCCCTTGACGATGAAGAAGTTGCCCGTCTGTTTCGTGAAATTATGTCGGCCTGCCTGGCTCTTGAACAGCCCGTTACGGTGGCCTTTCTCGGCCCGGAGGGCACCTTTACCCAGGCCGCTGCCTTAAAACACTTTGGTCACTCGGCGGTGAGTCGGCCGATGACGGCCATCGATGAGGTATTTCGTGAGGTCTCATCGGGTGCGGTGAATTACGGTGTGGTGCCGATTGAAAATTCAACCGAAGGCGTGGTGAATCATACCCTCGATAGTTTTCTCGAGTCCTCATTGAAAATTTGCGGTGAAGTTGAGCTGCGCATCCATCATCACTTTATGCTCGGCGCCAATACCAGGGCGGAGAATATTACTCGGGTCTACTCCCATTCCCAATCGCTGGCGCAGTGTCGTAAATGGCTGGATGCCAATTATCCCGGTATTGAACGCATACCAGTGAGCAGCAATGCCGAAGCGGCGCGCCGTGTACAGGGTGAGTGGAATTCGGCGGCGATTGCCGGCGATATGGCTGTGCAACTGTATTCCCTGGAAAAAATACACGAAAATATTGAAGACTATCCGGATAATTCAACGCGTTTTCTGGTCATAGGGCGGGATGATATTCCGGCCAGTGGCGACGATAAAACCTCGGTTATCGTCTCGGCTCACAATGAGCCGGGCGCCTTGTATCTATTGCTGGAGCCCTTTCAAACTCACGGCGTTGATTTGACCCGTGTTGAGACTCGCCCAGCGCGCAGTGGCACCTGGAACTATGTGTTTTTTATTGATTTCCTCGGTCACCAGAGCGATGAACATGTTTCAGCAGCCCTAGCTCAGGTACGCGAAAGAGTGGCCGATCTACGCATACTGGGTTCTTATCCCAGCGCGGTGCTTTAAAGAGCTCGGCGCTTTATTCGCGCTCTAGAGTTAACGGTCTCTTTCTATTATCGGTAAGCCCCCTATGTTTTTAAATCCTGCCAATTACCTTATTCATTGTTATGGCTGAATTACCTTCAGCGAACAACCCCGCGTCTGCTGGTCGGCTTTTGGTGGTCGGCCTCGGCTTGATTGGCGGCAGCCTGGCGCTGGCGGCGCGGCGGCGGCATTTATTTAGCGAAGTGATTGGTGCCTCGCGTAGCCCCGCCACTTTGCAGAAAGCGCTAGAGCTGGGCGTTGTCGACAGGGTGGAGAGTGATTTGCCGCTGGCTCTTGCAGAGATGAGGGCGGGTGACATTGTCGTTGTCGGCGTGCCGACACTGACCGTACCCAAGATTATCGCGCAGTTGCAGGAGCACCTTGCGCCAGAGGTGAGTTTCACCGATGTGGCGAGTGTTAAAGGCAGTATCGTCGCCGCTGTTAAAGATATTTATGGCTCGGTGCCAGCGCAGTTTGTACCGGGTCATCCCATTGCGGGTTCCGAGAAAAGCGGTGTTTCGGCCTCCTTGCCGGATCTTTACGATGATCACCGGGTCATTTTGACGCCGTTGGCTGCAACGGGTGCAGCTCACACGACGCGTGTTGCCGACATGTGGCGCGGTGTTGGCGCCACGGTGAGTGAGATGCCGGTTGCAGAGCACGATGAGGTACTGGCGGCGACCAGCCATTTGCCCCACCTGCTGGCTTATTCTCTGGTTGATACCCTCGCGGGTATGGAAGAAAACCGCGAAATATTTCGCTATGCAGCGGGTGGTTTCAGGGATTTTACCCGCATAGCGGCGAGTGACCCCATTATGTGGCACGACATCACGTTGGCCAATAGCGAGGCTATTGTCGAAGTGCTGGATAGCGTCACCGACCACCTGCAAAGCTTGCGCAAGGCCATACTTTCAGGTGATAGCGAACACTTGCTCGGTGTCTTTACCCGGGCTAAAGAAGCGCGTAATCACTTTCAAATCATGCTCGATAACAAGGCGTATCTGCAAACTATGGGCTCCACAGAAATTCAATACCGCGTAGAGGCGGGTGGCGTACTACAGGGTCGGGCTCGGGTGCCCGGCGATAAGTCGATTTCACACCGGTCCATTATGCTCGGCTCTTTGGCCGAGGGTATAACCGAAGTGTCCGGTTTTCTCGAGGGTGAAGACAGTCTGGCGACCCTGCAGGCCTTTCGTGATATGGGGGTGGTGATTGAGGGGCCGGATCACGGCGGGGTAGTCGTACACGGTGTTGGTCTACAGGGCTTGAAAGCCCCGGCGGGGCCCTTGTATCTGGGCAACTCCGGTACCTCCATGCGTTTACTGGTAGGCATCTTGGCGGGCCAGACTTTTGATAGCGTGCTGACGGGTGATGACTCCCTCTCCACGCGCCCTATGAAGCGAGTTGCCGATCCGCTGGCGCTAATGGGTGCCGATATAGAAACCGGTGAGGGCGGCACGCCACCGCTGCGTATTAAAGGCAATCGTCCCTTGCAGGGCATTGATTACAAATTACCGATGGCCAGTGCCCAGGTGAAGTCCTGTGTATTGCTGGCCGGTCTGTATGCCAAGGGCGAAACCTCTGTCACCGAGCCCGCGCCAACCCGTGATCACACGGAGCGCATGCTGAGGGGCTTTGCTTACGATGTGAAAACCGATGGCGCAGAGGTAACACTCGGTAGTGGTGGTACTTTGCAGGGAGGGCCCATTGATGTGCCGTCTGACATTTCATCGGCCGCTTTTTTCATGGTGGCCGCCTCGATAGCCGAGGGTTCGGATATTACATTGAGCCATGTTGGTATTAATCCGACACGCATCGGTGTGATCAATATACTGCGGCTGATGGGCGCGGATATTACCCTGCTCAACGAGCGCCTAGCTGGTGGTGAGCCGGTTGCCGATATACGCGTGCGCTCCGCTGTCTTAAAAGGCATTGCCATTCCCGAGGATCAGGTGCCACTGGCGATCGATGAATTCCCCGCTATTTTTGTCGCCGCGGCCTGTGCTGAGGGTCAAACCACTTTGACTGGAGCCGAAGAGCTGCGCGTGAAGGAGAGTGACCGCATTCAGGCCATGGCCGATGGTCTGACAATACTGGGTATTTCTGCCGAGCCGACCGCCGATGGCATCGTCATCGAGGGTGGTCAGCTACAGTCCGGGGAAGTTGATAGCCTGGGTGACCACCGTATTGCTATGTCCTTTGCGATCGCAGGGTTGAGGGCCAATGGACCAATTTTAATTCGCCACTGCAACAATGTGGCGACTTCCTTTCCAGGTTTTATCGAGTTGTCCAGCTCACTGGGCTTGGTCGTGAGCGAGGATAAGTAATGAATAGTATTAATATGCCGGTGATTACCATCGATGGGCCCAGTGGTTCGGGTAAGGGTACGATTAGCCAATTACTGGCGAGTAAGCTGGGTTTCAACTATTTGGATAGCGGCGCTCTGTATCGCCTGGTGGCGATGGCGGCGAAGCGTCACGCTGTGGCCCTGGATAATGTCGAGGCTCTGGCAGTATTGGCGGCACATATGGATGTGGTTTTTGAAATGGATGGCAGCGGCGGTTCGCCAAAGGTTGTGTTAGAAACGGAAGATGTTTCCGACTTGATTCGCGGTGAAGAGGTCGGTGCGCAGGCCTCGTTGGTGGCGGCCTTCCCCGAGGTGCGCAGTGCACTATTACAGCGCCAGAAAGCCTTTGCTCGAGAGCCCGGCCTGGTTGCCGATGGGCGCGATATGGGTACGGTGATTTTCCCCTCCGCCGAGGTCAAGGTTTTTCTCACCGCGAGCGCCGAAGCGCGGGCTGAGAGGCGTTATAAGCAGTTGATTGATAAGGGGGAAAGTGGTAGTCTCCGCGACCTCGTTGAGAAGGTTGAGAGCCGCGATGAGCGCGATAGAACCCGCGCCGTAGCGCCCCTGTTGCCGGCGCAAGATGCGGTCACGGTTGATAGCACGGCGCTGAGTATCAATGAGGTTCTCGACGCGGTCTTGAAGGTCGTCGCGCAACGGCTAAAAATTTAAGCGACTAAGAACCCCGGTCGACTAAAGTTTCAGACGGCTGCAAGTTTCAGGCGTTATGCTGAGAACGGCAGCCAAGCGAGAAACTTGACCTAAAATTTAACAGGAGTCATTGGCGTTCATGCCAGTATTGCACCAGTGTGCTCCTTAATGTGAATGACCCGAGAGTCTGGCGACTCGGCTGCGGGCCCTGGTTACGAGCGTTAGCTGCGAACCATAGCGCCCTTTAAAATAGAGGTATTTCCCGGATGAGCGAAAGCTTTGCTGAACTTTTTGAAGAGAGTTTATTAACGGTTGAAATGGCACCTGGTTCAATAGTAACCGGTGTTGTTATCGATAT
>MAAC01016304.1_pt1 | contig 26127 bp, 19 predicted proteins | sample 1115981 | NCBI WGS metagenome assembly MAAC01 (sample SAMN04961126, study PRJNA320927) | seawater metagenome | isolation source: sample BD02T64 sea water enriched with oil for 64 days | place: USA:Gulf of Mexico | collected 2013-07-27
CCCATTACTTGTAATGGCTCTTTCAGCATGATCATGAAAAAGCCAAATCCCCTCACCATAGCTGTGAAGTCCGTCGTCTTTCGTATATAAATCCAAATCTACGCGTTGAGCAGCCGACAACGCATAAACATCACGTGTTATCTGTGTTAACGGGTTAACATCAACACCATCGTACCCAGTAATTGTCGCCTTATGCCCATGAGTATGTAACGACAATGTCTCAGATGTACCATTTAAAACACGTAATTTTGTGTGCTGGTCTGGATCAACCGTAATAAGCGACTCTCTTAAGGTATAAGGGAAAGAGCGACCATTGAGCATGAAATAATCATCCGTCCCATCCGTAATATCATATAAACGGTTCATACTCTTAGCCAATTGACGAGGGTCATTTGATGTCTGAATCAGATTGTTTAGCTCTGTATCAATGGCTTGATAATGCAAGTCATACTCTTGTTCATAATCCTCTAGCACTCCGACGGACGGCTTTCTTACCTTCCCAGCACCGACGTTAAATGTTTGCACCCAATTATTAGGTTTATTTTCTTCGACGATAAATAAACCCTGCAAACCCATCATAAAATGCACTTGGACTTGAACATGGCAGTGATACATCATCGTTCCTGCATGTCGAGGTTTGATTTTATACACATGTTGCTCACCCGGCATGGTCATTTTTTCACTCGTCTGAGGGACACCATCGTTATTTTCATAGCTATGGTCTACCCCGTGCAAATGAATCGTATGAGGGAAATAATGGGTATTTTCTAATATTAAAGTGACATTATCACCTGCTTCCACACGAATAGGTGCTGAAGGCAAACGCAGTAGACGATTAGCCGTTAAATCCACGCGATTAACTGTAGACATTCCACGACTTTTTGGTGCGAACACCCAAGCGCCCGGTCTAATACCTGGAGCTATTTCGAAACCAGGGACAAACTCCAATTCATCTGGTGAACGCCCGTTAAGCTCGGCCACCTCGATACGAATAACAATGTCATCAGGGTCACCATCACCATCAATGTCATTAGTCTTGACGACTGCATCATCAGATAACAGTGTTTTCATTAACACCGGCATAATGACATTATTTGTACCTCTGACAAATGCAGCCACTTCAAATGGATTATCTGGATTACATGCATCTGAAGCTTGTATATCAACTCCACCGATTTTGTAACTTTTACGCCATTCAGGGTACTGTTCGTCGCAAACAGTTACTTGCCCAATATCTGGCTTAGGGCTTGAATTCGGAGGTGCTTGATATGTTGGCACCCCCGTATATTCAAAGAACCTCGAATACAGCAAATAAGGGTCATAAAGAAAAAGCGCAATAACACTCAGTACTATTGCGCTTATTATTAATCCAATAATTGAGAATCTTCTCATTTTCATAACTGACGATAGTTAATCTTCTTTTTTCTCATTCAAAACCACCGGCTTTCTACGTGCAAACCAAATCATAATGATTACTACCACTAAGAACACCGCAATCGGCACTCTTAATGCTGCAGGAATACCCTGTTTTGGATAGCCAACTGAAAAAGGAAATCTAGATATAAACTTCTCATTTTCACCTTCAACTACAACATAACCGACAAAATGTCCTTTCTCTATAAAATTCTGAGTTATAGTCATTGTTCCAGATGGGTAACGCTTAGCTGGTATTTCAAAGAATGGTATTTGGGCTAATTCAGCATCATCAACCACACCGTCTTTTTCATTACCCAAGGCTGCAGCGTCAGACTTAATAACCCTAAAGTTAACCGTCATATCCCGCAACTTATTATCGATAAAGTCTAAAACAATGATTGATTTACCTATTGTAGGCATATCATCACAAAACTGTTTGGAAACATTATTTTCTGGTTGGTATCCAGAGAAATTCATCACGTAGGGACCGACACGCAACTTACATTCATTACCTTCATTCATAACACCACCATGTCCCCATGCCAGTGTACTCATTAAAACTAATACTAACGCATTGATACCTCTAAACATTAATCTTCTCCTCGTTATACCTTTTAAAATTCTTATGACACATTATATGTTATTTAGTTCTGAACTAATAAGCATTAACAAAAAAAGCCCCGATACACGGGGCTTTTTCCTAACTTAAATCACTTGCCTCTAGATAAACACAGGAAGTAATGGTCCACCAATAGCAACTACTGAACGGTTTCCTTCTTCGTCAAAGAAGAATACTAGACCACCGAAACGACTATCTGGATCGTAAATCAGTTTAGCTAAACGATATGTCTCCCAAGCCGCATCTGTACACGTTACTTTAAGAAGTTTCGTTTCACCTGGCATTACCGCACCGCCTTCATACTTCAGACCATTAACAGCCACGGGGTCATGACTATCAGCAGGCTCTGCCGTTGAAACCTCAGGATTCATCCATCTAATATTAGCTGATGTAAATTCGCCAATTTTGATTGCTGAATTCGTGTTATTGGTTACTTTAAGCGTATATTCCAATGCTCGACCAGGAACACGGTATTTAGCATCAACCATTTCAGCATTAACACCGCGAGCAGCATCTGGTAACGCAGGTATAGTAATTTGCCCACTTTGTAATGGAATGGTTACTGGGTATTGCGAGTGCGCATTATAATAACTCCAAGTAACAACGCCCATCGTACCAATCAACAACACAAGGCCTAACGTACGTTGAAATGTCGTGACCATATCATCAGCGTCATCACCTAAGATTTTCACTGTTTTATAGCGTGGAATTAAGATCGGTCCTTGGAAAATCCAATATAACAACCAAGCTGCAGCAATCACGCCCCAAAATACGTGCCATTTAATGGCATTTGCTAAACCGTAAGTTTCAAGATCAATAGTTTCACCCGTTAATGTCGTTACTTCGTTTGTAAAGTCAGCCATATCACCTGTTACTTCAACCCAGCGACCTGGTCCAATTAACGGACCCGCCTCAGAAACGTTCATCAACGCATGCATATGAACCCTAGCTGCACGACGTGCTCTCAAGATGACTTTAAATTCATATGTTTCGCCAACTTCAAAACGTGTAGAGTTAGTTCCACTCACGCCATTAATATAGGACGCCTTTCTAACGAATACAGGCCCTGGAATCCCAATATTTAAGAACGCCAACTCAGGTCTTGCAATATTTGCTGGCCAATCATAGAACCAATAAAACTTGCCCGTCATTGTCATTTCTTCGTTCACTTTCAGCTTCGTTGTAGATACCTCTATGTCATACCATAACAAGGTACGCATTCTCAAATAAGCTGCCTGTGACTTTTCACCATGTGCCAGCGCAGGGGCCGCATACAAGGCGATAAAGCCTGACGCGATTGCTATTAGCACAGCAATTGTTTTTTTAATATTTAACATAATCTTCCTCAATCTTTTAATTATATTTATGTAATGAACCTAAATTTAAGCATTAACGTTAGTGTTACCACTTACATTAATTAGCTTAAATTCTACAGACGTTTCACCCATTTAGTACTAGATAGGACTTTGCCAAAACCAATCCAAGTAAAGTACGCAAACACCGAGATAAAGCCAGCAAAGAAAGCTGATACGGGCGTGACGTCTTCACCGAAAGTACGTAGCGTACCTTCTTCGATAATACGGATATATTCTGGAGTACCTGTTCTTACATAGTTATAACCAATCAAATCGGCTACTGACATCATAGTGCCGTTGTATTCAATAGGCACATGGAAAGGCGCGATCAATGCCCAGTTTGCTGGGTAAAAAATAATGCCCCATACCATTGATCCTATAATCCCTGTTACTGTCAAACTTCTACTAATAATTAGTATCGCATCCAGTATAAGCGCCATCGGAATGATTTCAGCTGGTACAACCATGTTAAGTGGGAAATATGCCCAACCAACAAAGTTAAACACCCTATTCATCCATTCACCAACTAACAAACCAGCGCAACTTAATGTCGCCCCAATAGGCAATCTAAAGTTAGTCCATAGTAAGTAATGAAGTGCTGCGGGAAAGAAAATAAGCGTAATAGGTGTAACCGTTACCCACCAACGCCTATCTTTCCAATCAATCCAAAAATCCCAATCTCCGGCTGTTAACATAAAGTGGATATGGAATGCTCCAATTATAACTAAAGTAACAATTGGAATGACTATCAAATCAAAAGCTTTATATATTCTGTGCTGCTGCTCAGCAGTGGTAATAGCAGATTGTACTGCACTCATCTCGACCTCCTAATTATTATAAAAATTATTATACCGCTCATGCCATAGCCTATATTAACCAAGCAATTTGCTGTCTTGATAGTAAACCCATGCTTCAAACAAAGCAACATATCCTAATATCAATATGTTACTCATTAATTCTTTCAAAGCGCCTACAGTCGTTATCAAGCGTATTATCTACACACCTTTCTAACCATTTACTCCTTCCTTATTGCGTTGTTTTTAAACCGGCATTTCATTAATTTTTTCTCGCAATCAGATTCATCATTCAATGATAAATAAAAGTAACAGGACAAAAAAAAGGGTGCTGAAGCACCCTTTTTTAAATTCTAATGAATAACTAAATTTTAGTCATTCATGTCTTCAGTAACCAACACTTCATCATCAAGTTTAGTCAATTGAATAAAACGCAATACGATTTGAATCAATAACCCGCCTAATGCTAGTGCCGTCCAACCTAGGACAACAAAACCCCAATGTAAAGAGGCTGAGAATAACTCTTCCATAAACCAGAAGGTATGACCCCATTCATTCAAACCAACATTTGGAAGAATCATGAAAGGCCCAACCACTGCAATAACGAAAGGAATAGAGATTCTTTCTGCAAACTGAGGCAAACGCGTACGAGCATATAAGAATGCACCCACACCCGCTAGAATGTAACAAGGCATCGTGCCGTAAAACAACACTATATGACTCGGAGTGAAGTCAGTATCACGCACAGTGACTTGATGCCATGATGCGTCTTGTTCTGCAAAGAAGCTAGCAGCCCAGTACACAATCCAAACATAGCAAAACAACCAAGCCAATAATGTGAAGTACCGTTTTAACTCTTCTTTTGGAGTGATGTTAAATACGTTTTTATCACGTGTTTTAAGCAAGTAACCCCAAAGAACCGCCGCTATTGTAAATTCAGCAATCCACTGTGCGTACAAAAGGTTCATCCAATAAATTTGGAATTCTGGCTCAAACGAATCCATGCCTTTATCCCAAGCAAATAACTGCTGGTAAATTCGCCAAGTGATCATGACTGCTAAAACTGAAAAGAAAATGATAGCAATTCTCTTTCCGCCAATTAGGCCTTTAGAGACATCACCACCCATTTCTACTGAAGGTGTACTCATAATATTTTCCTCTTTTATTATTTAATAATTAACTTTTTTGCAAAAAAGTGTTGTTTCCAACGATTCGGATAATAACACCGTTCCGTTAAGTCCAACAAGTTCTACTCATTGCACAAAACACTGAGCGTACCGATTAGTCATTTGTTCTATTATATAGTTCAATATATTCGTCTATTTTCGCCTGTAAAAATGAAATACAGCCTAATCACATGCTTATAGGCATCCTACCTATCTTCCGTATTGGCCATTAACCGTCTTGCCTCATTCTAATAATGCCGTCACTAGTCTACAACAAGCACATTCGTGCCACTGTCCAGATCAGCTGTGTCGACAATAATTCACTGAAAATATTGCGCACCTTGATTTAATGACACGATATTTTTACTCCGATTAAGCTCAGTCATTGCCAGACAAACAACCCAATACCCATACCTGCGACAATTTGTCGCAGGTATGGGTATTACGATATGTCATAAAATAACATCTCAATATAACTAGAAACCATAATACAGAATGAAACACCTACTCAGAATACTTCCTATTGCACTCATCAGCATAAGCAGCGTTGCTGTTGCGGACCACCCAACCGTAGCATTCGGGTTAGAGTCAGCAGGTCCAATCAATACAATTTCCAGCACAACTGCGCCCAAGGGGGCCTTAGCATTTGGCCTTAGGACCGAAATTATTAATAACGACCGATTCACCACAGGAGAGCTTGAGAATTTTGGCGCAATTGGTGAAGAAGGTGTGCACAGTGTTGATGAAATTAGAAGCACATCATTATCTGCCGCTTACGGATTAACTGAAGACCTAACCATTAGCGCGCGCCTTCCTTATATAGAAAGAAAAAACATTCGTGAAAGCGAGGAGGAAGAAGAAGGCGTTGGTGAAGCTCATTCACACGGTGATTCATCTGGCTTTGGTGACATTTTATTGATGGGCAATTATCGTTTTTTTAAAACTGATCAATTAGACGCCTCTATTCTATTTGGCGTGAAAGCACCAACTGGCGAAACACACGATAAAGATGATCATGGAGAACGTTTTGAAGCTGAATTTCAATCAGGAACCGGTTCTTGGGACTACTTATTGGGCGCCGCCATTAGTCAATCAAACGGCCGTGTTGGTTACCACGCCAATATTCTTTATAACAAAACAACTGAAGGCTCACAACACACAGAAGTTGGTGATGCACTGTCTTACAATGTTGCGCTAACTTACCGATTAGCAAGTCATGACCACGCCGGCCATGGACATCATCACACACACAAGTCTAATGAAATTAAGTGGGACATTTCACTTGAAGCTAATGGTGAAACACGCCGTGAAAACAAGGTGTCTGGTCACATAGAAGAGAACTCTGGTGGCACAACCGTTTACTTATCGCCAGGGATTAAAGTATCTGCTGGTGGTTTTGGCGGCTTTATTTCTATCGGTGTGCCGATCATTGAAAACCAAAAAGGCATTCAGACAGATGTAGACACTCGAATTGTCGCTGGGCTTTCGTTCGCACTATAAGGTGCGTAGAGACCACCAAAAGCACTGAACGACAAACCTCTAATACTTGTAAATTACCCATCAATGCTAGAGAAAACCACTTAACAAACGGTTTTTTCTAGCGTTAATGGCTTTTAAAATATTTATTATCAAGGCGCATTTAAAGCCAGCACCTAATCAACAATTGCCAAACATATCCCTTTGAAAAGCTTCATCACTTCTCTATAGAAGTCTTTATTTCACCGTACGGCCTACTCACCACAATGGCTATATTAGGCACTTAATGGTACCGGTACACTCGTAGACTTGTCTGGCAAAGCTTTTGCGATGATGGCTGACATAAAAATAAATAGCGCCGATACCCATAAACATATTTCAAAATTATAGTTTTGATATAACCAGCCCGACAAGACAGTCCCTAGCAATCTACCGGCTGCATTTGCCATGTAATAAAAACCAACGTCTAGTGACACAGCATCCCTGTGGGCATAACTTACTATCAAATAACTATGCAATGACGAGTTAATCGCAAACAACACACCAAACACCACTAGCCCTGCTAACAATACAGCGCCTTCTTGAACGTCAGAATACAGGGCCACTGCCATCAGCGCCGGTACGGCTGACAGAGTAACAGCCCATTTAAACAAACGGTAACCATCTTGCGATTCAGCCTTTCGATGGCCCGATAGTGTTGGGGCGAGCGATTGAACAACACCATATCCAATCACCCATAAAGCAAGTACTCCACCAACATGTGAATAATCCCAACCAAGTTGACTCGTTAAATACACCGGCAACGCCACAACAAACCAAACATCTCTAGCCGCAAATAAAAACAATCGCGCACTGGATAGGCAGTTAATGGCGGGGCGTTTTGAAAAAAGCTGCTTAAACTTGGGTTTACTCGTCACTTTGCCCATTTCACTTTGTAACGAAAAAATACTGACGACCCACACAATTAACAGCAGGCAAACCATTGACAAAATGCCATCGTGAAAACCAAATTGACTAAGAAGTACTCCACCCAGAAAAAAACCCACACCTTTAAGCGTGTTTTTTGACCCCGTCAGCAACGCCACCCACTTATAAAGTTTATTATCGGCACCGCTAGGCACTAATAATTTAATGGCACTTTTAGCACTCATCTTATTAAGGTCCTTCGCAACACCAGATACCGCTTGCGCCATCATCACCCAAAAAACACTCAACATGTCAGCCGGAACCAACAACATTGACAGAGCAATAACTTGCAAAGCCAAACCAATGTTCATCGTGGTGTTTAAGCCGACTACCGTCCCTAGCCAGCCACCTAAAAGATTCGTGATAATGCCAAACAGCTCGTAAAATATGAACAGCATCGCTATTTGAAGTGGCGTATAGCCCAACCCATGAAAATGCAACACGGCCAACATACGTAACGCACCATCGGTCAGTGTAAATACCCAATAATTACCGGTAATAATCAAGTATTGCTGAATACTCTTGGGAAGTTTCGACAGCATGTACATATTAATGATTAGGCTTATCCAGTTCACCCACCATGTTGACCAACTCAATCGTACGGTTAGCATACCCCCACTCGTTATCGTACCAAGCGTATATTTTCACCTGCGTGCCATTCACAACCATTGTAGACAAGGCATCAACAATGCTTGAGCGTGGATCTGTTTTATAGTCAATTGATACCAAGGGGCGTTCTTCGTAACCTAAAATCCCGCTCAATTCATTATCGGCCGCAACTTTCAGCAGTTGATTCACTTCATCAGCCGTTGTTTTTTTAGCCACCTCGAATACACAATCTGTCAGCGATGCATTTGCTAAAGGGACCCGTACTGCGTGCCCGTTCAACTTACCTTTTAACTCTGGGAATATGTGAGTAATAGCCGTTGCAGAGCCTGTTGACGTTGGAATGAGGCTCATTCCACACGCTCGAGCCCGCCTTAAGTCCTTGTGAGGCGCATCTAGTATAGTTTGTGTATTGGTGACATCGTGAATGGTTGTTATCGAACCATGCACAATTTTAAGGTTCTCATGGATGACCTTAACAACCGGCGCGATGCAATTTGTAGTACAAGAAGCCGCAGTAACGATACGGTGCTGCTCCTTATCATAAAGCTCTTCATTGACCCCTAAAACAACATTTAATACGCCCTCTTCCTTCACCGGCGCGGTCACCACAACGCGCTTAACACCCTGATCAAGATAAGGCTGCAACAAGGCTTTTGTCTTCATCTTGCCAGACGATTCAATAACGACATCACAATCCGACCAATCCGTTTCATCGATCAGCAGGTTTTGACTCGTCTTGATAACTTTATCGCCAATACAAATGCAATCATCTGAATGGCTAGCCTCGTGAGCCCACCTGCCGTGTACAGAATCAAAATTTAGAAGGTGCGCTAAAGTTTCAGCGTTACCCGCAGGATCGTTTATACGAATAAACTCTATTTCATCAGAGCCAAATCCTGCTCTAAAGGACAAACGGCCCATTCGGCCAAACCCATTAACGCCTACTTTTATAGTCATACGAACTCCCTTTATCAACCGTTACTATTCAACAATAAATCACATATGGAATTATACATATATGAAATTTCATATGTTTACTAATTCAATACGATTAAAAATCGAATATCTAAGTGGAATAACTAAGTTAAGGTGTTAACAACAAATACGCTCGCGCTCAGGGCGTGAACGCATCAAAGATAAATTATTAAGACCCTTTTCAATAAACGCCGCATTGGATCGTGAGGTTGTTTTTAAAATGTCTTTGGCCCACGCAGGTAATGACGGATTAATACTATAAAAAACCCATTGACCCTGACGCCTATCAGACAGCAAATCAAACCGTCTAAGTTGTGCAAGGTGCCTAGAAATTTTAGGCTGACTTTCCTGCAACGCTTCCATTAATTCACAGACACACAACTCCTCTTCTTGCTGAATGAGCATAAGACAGGTTAAACGAGTTTGATCAGACAAACATTTGAAAAATGATAAGGCTTCCATGCTTTGTATTATAGGTAAATACAACTTCAAAAGGCACTACTTAAAGGTAAAAGGGAAGTTTTCAATGCAAAGAGCATCCTAACTGTAGCTATTACAGCACCCATTATTCAACCTGAAATTAGCCGCCATGTCCTTAGTAAGGTCACTGCACCTCAACTCATTTTTCACTCACGCCAGTCGTAGCCCAAATTTATTTTTTGACTAATAAAATCCATAAAGAGCTGCAGCTTTAATTGCTTAAATTGCTTACTCTGACAGACTAAATAAATTCCCGCTGAACCAAGCTCATACATAGGCAACAGCTCTACCAAACGACCTTCACGCAAGTCGTCAGCGATAATGAAATGTGACAACACAGAAACCCCTGCTCCTTGCACTAATAAAGTTCTAACGGCGTCTGCGCTATTTGTTTTAATGCTTCCCTGAACAGACACGGCCTTCGATTGCTTCTTTTGTTTGAACACCCATTCGTTAGGGTTCGGTAACAATGAAAATGTAATCCATTGGTGTTTCTCAAGCTGCATTGGAGATATTAACGGCTCGTGTTTTTTCAAATAAGCAGGGCTAGCCGCCAGTACAAGCTTTGAATCTGCTATTTTTTGCGCCACTAAGTCGGAGTCTTGTAGCCAGCCGACCCGAACACTAATATCAATCCCTTCTTCAACCATGTCTACCACTTGATCTTGAAGCATTAACTCAATATTTAGCTTTGGATATAGCCGCGTAAACTCAACAATTAGCGGCGTAATATATTTATTACCTAATAAATTTGTCGCGGCAATTTTTAATGAGCCAACCGGCTGGTTTTGCAGCATACTAATTTCGTTATGCATCACTTGAGTCTCCTCAAATATACGCTGACAACTTTGGAAGTAGGTACGGCCCACTTCGGTTAAACCAAGCCGCCTTGTTGTACGATTCAATAACTTCGCACCTAACTGTTTTTCCAATAAGGTGACATGTCTGCTAACGGCTGATTTAGCGACCTTCAGCTTTATTGCCGCTTGGGTAAAGCTCCCCAAATCAACAACATGGTAAAAAATCATCATTCGTTTGAGGTTTTGCATAATTTGATTATTCTCAATAATAGAACAGGTTATGTAAATTTTACTGCATTGTTATTTTACGTATAACTTATTATCATTTACACAATAAACCTTAACTTTAATATTCCACCAATGAAATTTTCAAAATCACTCGCATTAATTTTATTATTTGCTAGCCAATCAGCTAGCGCAATCAACGGTTATTTTGCCATCGCATACGGGGCAAAGATGACCGGCATGGCCGGTGCCAGCATCGCTTTTCCACAAGATACACTGGCTGCTGCCATTAATCCTGCTGGCATGTCTCAAGTAGAAGGCTGGGATGTCGGCGCGAGGTTTCTTCACTTACCCCGTGATGCAGAATTTGATTGCCGTGGTATCGGCGCTTGCGACGAGATTGTCCGAGATGATAGTAAACGTGATTACTGGATGATCCCAAATTTTGGATGGAATAAACGTCTAAGCGATAAAAGCACTCTCGGTGTTACTGTCTATGGCAATGGCGGCATCAATACGGCCTATAGACGTCGCCTCTTTACAGAGACCGCTGAGCGGGTTCTAGGCGCACCCAGCATTACGACAAATGGTCATTTAGGCGTCGACTTTGCCCAAGTCATTATCGCTACAACATATACCTACGAAGTCAGCCCCAAAAACTATATTGCTATCGCGCCATTATTCGGCATTCAGAAATTTAGTGCACAAGGCCTAGATTTTTTTCAGGGACTTTCATCCGATCCCGGCAGCCTTACCAATAAGGGTGATGAAGTCGCTTATGGCTTAGGTGTGAAATTTGGCTGGTTTTATAAACCAAACGACACATTCCAATTTGGCGCTTTTTATGCCCCCAAAATGCAAATGACTAAAATGAAAAAATATTCTGGGTTACTAGCTAATAATGGTGACTTTGATATTCCTTCAAATTTTGGCGTTGGTCTGGCGGTTAATTTTTCAAAACAGTTTTCAGTGGCTTTTGATGTAACGCGTATTAACTATCATGAAATCGACGCACTATCTAATCCTGTACCAACAGTTACAGAATTCACGGGTGGTTTTTCAGCTGACAGGCTGCTTGGAGCAAAAGACGGTGTTGGATTTGGCTGGAAGAGCATCACTGGCTATAAGCTAGGCGCCCGTTATATCCTTGACGACAAAATAACACTTCGCGTAGGTGCAAACTATGGTGAAGAGCAAATACCCAGAAAATCCAGTATTTTGAACCTCATCACCCCCGCCATGCCGTCTAAACACTTAACAGCCGGTTTTAGTTATAAAACGTCTGATGATTCCGAATGGACTTTAGCCGTTATGCATGCGTTTCGAAACGAGATGACCGCCAAAGATACGGCATTTTTTGGATCCGACGTTAAGTTCGGCATCAACGAAACAACGCTAGATATAGGCTATACCCGCCACTTTTAAGACACCCCTCAACAACCAAAAAACTATCCGATGACTGATTTATTTACACCGATAAAACTTGGGCCACTCACTCTACCCAACCGCATCTTTATGGCCCCCATGACGCGCAATAGAGCACCTACAACTGCCCCTAATGAGTTGATGAGAACTTACTATAGCCAACGCGCTAGTTCTGGCTTAATTATTTCAGAAGGCTCTCAGGTTTCGTCGCAAGCCATTGGTTACCCTGGAACACCAGGCATCCATACCAGCGATCAAGTGGTTGGTTGGAAAAAAATTACAGATGCCGTACACCAACAAGGCGGGCGTATCTTTTGCCAGTTATGGCATGTAGGGAGAATTTCGCACCCCGATTTACAAGAAGATAACAAATGCCCTGTCGCGCCTTCTGCCATTAAACCGGAAGGCGAGGCAATGACGCTGCAAGGCCCCAAACCTTTTATAACACCGGAAGCATTAACGGCCGAAGCCATTCAAGACATTATTGCCGATTATGCTCACGCAGCTAAATGCGCCTTGCAAGCAGGGTTTGATGGCGTTGAAATTCATGCCGCTAATGGATATTTAATAGATCAATTTTTACGCGATGGAACAAACCAACGTGAAGACAATTACGGCGGCTCATTAGCAAATCGCTCTCGGTTCTTACTCGATATTGTTAAGGTTATTAGTGAAGTATGGGATGCCGATCGTGTCGCGGTCAGGTTATCACCGTTACAGCCGTTTAATGACATGAAAGACTCTTCCCCAGAAACTCTTTTCGGCTATGTTGTTAAACAATTAAATGAGCTCGGACTTGCTTACCTTCATGTAACAGAAATGGGCTCTGAGTCACCGGGCGCCGCAGGTCCAGCGTTTGATTTGACGAACCTTCGCTCATTATTTGACGGCGTGTACGTCACTAATGCTGGCTACAATAAAGAAAGGGGAAACAATGCCATTAAACAAAACATCTGTGATGCTGTCGCCTTTGGCGTGCCACTGATTTCTAATCCCGATTTAGTCGAACGGTATAAAAAAGACGCTACGCTTAATAAAGCAGACCCCAGCAGCTTTTATGGTGGCACTGCCGACGGATATACAGACTATCCAAGCCTTGACTAAAGCACACATAAACAACTTCTATTGACGATAATCATCAACACAACACTATTATGCTATTAAAAAAACTTTCCTTCGTATGCCTTATCTTAACTAGCAGCTCAAGCATGGCCAACTCTTCACACGCGTATGCTAATGCCGTACTGGATGCGCTGCAAAATAAAGGCTTATTAAGCCAGCAAGATGTTAGCAACATTAAACAACAGGCCATGCAAGCGGAGTCTCAAGCTCAAATTAAAGAGCCTGTTAAACCAGATAGTAACTTTTTAGTCGCCACTGCTAAAAAGATTACGACTAGCAAAGGCAATAGAGTTAAAACACGATCAGACGTAAACTTTTGGGGCATATTACAGCCACGTTATACTTTCGTCCCATCTAAAAACGGCTTAGAGGGCACCAACAGCGTCACTCTACGCAGAGCACGCTTTGGTTTCCACGGCTATCTTGTTGACAAAATCGGCTACCGCTTTCAATACGAGGCAGCAAATGAAGTACCGGGTCTACCCAGTGCACAAAGGCTGCTCGACGCTTGGGTGAGCTTTAAGCATTTTGACGACACCATTGGTAGTATCACGGTCGGTCAGCAGTTTGTTCCCGGCTATACGCGCCGTCCGCATACTTCTGCCAGTGTCGAGCGTAAATTTAGTGAATATTTATCCCCAGGGGCCGTTGGTCGTGTCCGTGGCCTATCGATACGAAAAGGCAATATGGGGCTACCGGAAACCAGCTCCAAGGGCTATTTCGATAACCGCTTACACTACTCCGTTGGCTTATTTAACAGCCCCGACCTTTCTTTAAATAACGACAACAATGACCTAATGTTCGCGGCGGCCTTTTCTATTCGTCCCACTGGCGTATCGCCCAGCGACGATGAATATCAATTTAAGGATCGCCCACTCTCATACAGCTTTGGTGCGTCTTATAGTGCGTCTAAAGACAGCGCAACACTCGACACAAAATTCCAACCTGCGGGGACACGTTTGAACAATGAATGGCTAGGTGCATTTGCTGATGTTCAAGCTCACCATTGGTGGGGTTGGGCTTCGTGGGCACAATTTGAGTCCGATGCGAAAGGTGGCATGGCTACCAATGCACAAGGCGAATCAACAGGAACGCTTAATTCAACAGCCCTTACTCTGGGACTTAGTCGCGCTTATTTATTGAACTCTGAGAGCATGGGCTGGGCATGGGCACTACAGTACCAACATGTGAATAACGAACATCCTTCCAGAACGGGGTTCTTTAGGCCTTTAACTGGCAAATCAGACGATGAATTAGCTCGTGGTATGGACCAAGGAAGCGTTTATCAGGCCATGTTCACTTGGCAGTTTGATGACAACATTAGGTTGATCAATGAATTGTCATATTATAAGCCAACAGATGGCGGCTTCAGCTACCCCGCCTTTATCAGCCAATTACAAATAGGGTTCTAAATCATGCAAGAAAACTACCTTCAAGCAGCCAAGCGACGAATCCGCTCTGTTCTGATAGGAACAATAGAAACGGACAAACCCACTCTGGTCTTTCTGCATGGCGCGATAGACAGCATCGAAATGTGGCGTGATTTCCCGCAGCAGGTACATGAAAAAACCCAACTGCCTGTAATCACATACGAGCGCTGGGGGCATGGGAAGTCTGAGCCTTTATCCTGCTTTCGGAAAGGTGATACGCGTATAGAAGAAGCCGACGAACCTCTTGATGATTTATTCCAACACTATGGTTTAAATAAGGTTATTTTGGTCGGTCATAGTTATGGCGGCGTCATTTCCCTTATCGCCGCAAGCCATCACCCAGAGCAAGTTTGTGGTGTGGTATCCCTCGTGCCGCAAATGGTCATACACCCGCTTTGTGTCGCAGGCCTAGAAAATGCGAAAGAAAATTTTGAAAACGGTAACCTGCGAGAAAAACTTGCTAAATTTCATGGCGAAGGCGTCGATACCTTATTTTATGACTGGGTTCAGCGGGTCTATGATGAAAATTACCAGAAAGAAGATTGTTCCCATTATCTCAGCCAAATAACCTGCCCCGTTTTACAAATTTACGGCAAAAGTGATGAATTTGGCTACCTGCCAAACCTAAAACTTTCAAAAAAACATATTTCAAGCGATTTATCTATCATCGAGATTCCCGACGCTGGGCATTATGTTCACCTAGAGGCTAAACAAGGTGTCGTTGGAGCGATAAAGGATTTTTGCTCGAAACTCGAGTCTTAAGTCAACCTTAAGGCTCGTTTGTAGTCCACTCACATCGACTGTAGTTAGAACACACCTACATAGCACCATTAACATTAGCACCCTGCCTATAGGCATTCCCGTACAGAACACAGGACTCATCCGTCGTGTGGCAATGCAAATTTACAGTGTTGGCGTTGGCTATAAAGGTAAAATCTAAAGCATAGATGGCCTCGTTGTTGCTAGTATGAAATGAATAACAACGCATAACTGCCTTGAGTTGGCATTTACCCTTCAAGCCTAACTGGGAACAATACGTTAAAAAAAAGGCCCTAGCTTTCACCAGGGCCTTTTGAGTACTGCTTTATTCTAAAATTAAGCCGCCGTACCTGTTGTGACTTTAATAATCTTCAACGGGTTCTTAAACTGCTCATTCAGTGTTGTCCAACGGCGTTGAGCCACCTCAACATTTTCAGTTCTTACGTGTCCATAACCACGGATAAACTCGGGAACATGTGCCATCTCTAAGGCTACCTCTTTGTTTTCTTCATTCAAACCGCTGATAATTTGCTTCAGCACAGACTCATACTGACTCAAAATCTCCTTGTCTTCTTTGCGTTCTGCTGAATAACCGAAAGGGTTTAGCGGTGTATTTCTCATGCCTTTAAACTTAGAAGCCAATTTCAAAGCAGATAACATCCAGCCACCAAATTCACGTTTCTTTAGCTGACCCGTTATAGGGTCGCGTTTAGAAATAAGTGGCGGTGCCATATGGAATTTGATTTCATAATCGCCAGAGAAGTTCTCTTCGATTTGTTTCTGCCAAGTGCCATCCGTGTACAAACGTGCTACTTCCAGCTCATCTTTATAGGCCATCAGCTTATATAAGTATCGAGCGGCAGCTTCTGTAATGTCTTCGTTATCACCAGCTAGTTTTGCTTCAGCTTCACGTACCTGATTAATTAACGTGGTGAACTTTTTTGCATATGATTTACTTTGATAATCAACAAGATCACTCTCGCGACGAGCAATAAGTTCATCAGTCGTCAGTGATAGTACTTCCCACTCGGGTATTGCCGCACCCTGTTCCATCAGTAACTCAACCTGCTTAGGGTCATGCGCCATTAACCGACCAATTTTAAACACCTGTTGGTTATAAGCCACGGCAACGCCATTATCAGTAATCGCTTTTTCTAACGATTGAACCTTGACCGGTAACCAGCCTTTTTGACAGGCATAGCCAAGCAACATCATGTTTGCACCAATCGTATTCCCAGTTAGTGTTTCTGCAACGTGAGTCGAATCAAAGAAGTCACAGTTTCCTGCCCCCGTGAACCGCTCTAAAGCTTGTTTCATATCATCAACAGGAATACTGAAATCACCGTCACGCGTAAAGGCACCCGTCACAATCTCATGAGAATTAACCACGCCTTTAGTATGCCCTTCTCTTAAACGCGACATCCCTTCATCGCCGGCACTCGTAACGATATCCGCACCAATCAATAAATCAGCTTTGCCAATTGATAGTCTCGTGGAATTCAGTTCATCAACATTATTAGCGACTTTAAGGTGACAGTAAACCGCACCAAATTTTTGCGCCATACCGGTTAAATCAAGCACTTGAGAGGCAAAACCTTCAGATTTTGCTGCTTCACCAATCATCGATGAAATGGTCACAACCCCCGTACCGCCAATACCACAAACGAGTGAGCCAAATACGCCATCAAGTGGTTTGGGTGTCGGTTCGGGTAATTCTGCAAAAAGCTCATCTGACAAGCTAACCGCATTACCTCTCGCTAGCTCCCCACCTTCGACCGTAACAAAGCTAGGACAAAACCCTTTAACGCAACTAAAATCTAAATTACAGCCTGATTGATCAATAACACGCTTTCTACCTAACTCTGTTTCCAATGGTTGTACTGAAAGGCAATTCGATTGAATACCACAATCCCCACAACCCTCACAAACACGTGAATTAATAAACGTCCGTTTTTTAGGCGTTTCGACAATTTTACGTTTACGTCGGCGGCGTAATTCTGTTGCGCAGGTTTGTTCATAAACCAAAATGGTGACACCCTTGATGTCTGCCAATTCGTGCATAACCTTTTGCAAATCATCACGGTGATAGACATCTGTACCTGTCGCAAATTGAGACTTATCAAGTTCATCCGGCTCTCTTGAAACCACCACCACACGTGCCGCACCCTCTGCTTTCATTTGTTGAGTAATACTGGCAACGGATAGAGGGCCATCAAAAGCTTGCCCACCGGTCATCGCAACGGCATCATTAAATAGAATTTTATAAGTAATATTAATGTTCGATGCTATTGCCTGACGAATGGCATTAGACCCAGAGTGATAGAAGGTTCCATCACCTACATTGACAAAGGTATGACGATTACCTAAAAACGGCGAAGCACCGGCCCAAGTTGCACCTTCACCGCCCATTTGAGTATATGTAACGCCATTACGATCCATCAAACCAACCAAGAAATGGCAACCAATACCGATAAGTTGCTCACTGCCTTCTGGAATTTTGGTGGATGAACTGTGTGGACAGCCTGAGCAAAAATAGGGCGTACGCTCCACTGTATTACGAGGAATGCTGAGCTGTTTGCTTGTCGCATCAAGCACCTCCACCCATTTATTCATTGAATCCGTTGTTTTATAGGGCTTTAACCACTCCACCAAAACTTTTGAAATAAGCGCAGGCGTTAACTCTCCATTTGATGGGAATTGTACTTGCTGGTCACGGCCTTTTTTACCCATCACAAGCGGACGGATATCCATCGGCATATCAAATAAAATGTCTTTTACTTGAGTTTCTAAAAATGGTCGTGATTCTTCAACAATCAAAATTTCGTCAACAGACTCAGCAAACTCACGAACCAAGGTTTCTTCAAGCGGCCAAATAACGGCAATTTTAAACACCGCCAGCCCTAGTTCATCACGCATTGCCTCATCAATACGCAGGTCATCCAGTGCCTCCAGCGTATCTAAGTAACTTTTGCCTGCGGTAATAATACCTACCCGACGCTGTTTGGCGTCCAGCGTTACTTTGTTAAGTTTATTTGCTCGAGTAAACGCTTTAACGGCTGGAAGTCGTGCATTTACGATCCGCTCATCTTGATCCACCGAACGATCTGGCCAACGTGTGTGAACGCCGCTGGCAGGAATAACAAAGTCATCCGCCGGTGGCAGCACCGTTTCCGTACGCTTTGGATCAATATCAACCATATACCAAGACTCGGCAATATCGGACACCGATTTAACAGCAACCCACACTCCAGCATAGCGTGACATTTGATAAGCAATAAGGCCAAAGTCATAAATATCTTGTACCGATGAGCAATGCATAATCGGAATACATAAACCCGACAAAACATACTCACTTTGTTGTTGAATACTGGACGAACGACTCATCGGATCATCGCCCACCGCCATTACTACGCCACCGTGTTTACTCGTGCCCCATAAATTCGCGTGATGAAGTGCATCAGCTGCTTGATCTATGCCGGGTCCTTTGCCGTACCAAAGACCAAATGCGCCATCAAACTTATTACCTTCAAAGAAATCTATTTGCTGTGAACCCCAAATGGACGTCGCAGCCATTGCCTCGTTAACACCGGGATTGAAATGAATATCTCGCTCGTTTAGCGCTTGTTCTACACCTTTGGCTTCCATATCGAACATACCAAAGGGTGAACCTCGATATCCAGAAATAAAACCGCCCGTATTTAAACCTGCTTCTCGGTCACGGCGTTGTTGTTCAAAAGTTAAGCGTAAATAAGCTTGGTTACCCGATAAAAAAACAGGTCCTTCTTGGCGTATAAATTTATCTTCTTTAGAATTTGACATAGTCCCTCAATCAGTTCGTTACTGCTTTTAATTTGGCTGGAATTGGTTTAACAACAGCCTCTCCTGTAATAATCTTATTGCCTTCGTGGTCAAAACATTCCGTACTAAAGGTCACCGTATTTTTCTCTTTATCAATCGCCAACACTTCAACAACAGCGCGATACTCACTCCCAAAAAAGGCCGGTCTTAAGAACTCCACCGTTTGTTTAAGCCACAAAGTGCCTAAACCAGGAAGGTCCATACCCAAGACACCAGAAAACTGAATGACAGAAAACATGCCGTGTGCAACTCGCTGTTTAAAAATACTTTTTGCAGCGTAGTCTTCATCGTGATGTGCGGGGTTCCAGTCCCCAGACATTTTGGAAAATTGAACCGCGTCTTCATGTTCAATCTTGTAGGTTTTTTCCTTACGCATGCCGATGCTTAAATCATCAATACTCATGCAGTTGGTTGGTAATGGAATACTCATTGCTCTTACCCTCTCTAATTTTTATTATAAAAAACAATAGACCTGCAGCAATACTAATGCCAAATATCACATCCTATTATTTGCCGCTGAATAAACAATATCATGATAACCAATTAATTTTTATCACATAATGACTTAAGGCAGTCAAATTAAACACTCCTATCAAATAATAAAATACCACACCAGTAATTTTCATGAACGCTTGTTTTTTAAGCGACTATAATTACTCTAACGTCCACTGTTTTGAAACCTATGCTTCCCCCCAAGCCTTATCAAGATTTAACCACGGGCTCCATTTATCGCCACTTAATTCAACTTGCCATACCCGCTTCAATGGGCATGTTTTTTAACACGCTCTATAATCTAACCGACAATTGGTTCGCAGGTAAGGTGTCGGATGATGCCCTCGTCGGCTTATCTATTTCCAGTATCGTTTTTTACCTTTTCATTGGATTGCTAGCGGGCTTACAAAACGGCACCTCAGTGATGGTGGCAACAGAAATTGGCCTAAAGCAAACCCATCAATTAAAAAACATCATTAAAAACGCCTTCGGTGTCGGTATTATTTTTTCAATGATCATTATTGTGTTGGGCTTAGCATTTGCCAAAGACACTATTGATTGGTTGAGCACCGAAGACAAGGTAACCGAATTAGCCTGGGACTATATTCAGATTCTGATTGTTGGCAATATTGCTTTCTCCTTTAGCACTATTGCGGCGGGTGCGCTAATGGCCCTAGGCGACACCACCTCTAACCGTAATGCGCTCATCGTTGGTTTTTTTGCTAACCTAGGACTTAACCCATTATTGACCTTCGGTTTTGAGATGGGTGTTGCTGGTCTGGCTTGGGCAACCCTCATCATTAAGTTGGCGTCAGCGCTGTATTTACTCATTATTTTATGTAAAAAATTAGGCTATACGCCTTTTCCTTACATTGATAAACGCACCTCTTTAGCCATTCTGAGACAAGTATTACCGGCCAGTTTTAATTTTTCTATTATGATTATTGGTAGCCTCATGATCACAGGGTTTGTCAGCAGGTTTGGTGATTACGCGGTTGCCGGCTACTCCGTTGGTTTAAGGCTTGAACAGGTCTTGTTACTCCCAGCCCTAGGGCTCAATGCAGCTGTTTTAGCGATTTCTGGGCAGAACTTTGGCGCTAAGAACTTCCGTCGCATCGCAGAGACTTACCGTAAGGGTTTAATACTCAGCTTTTCTATTTCTCTTGTGTGCATTCCCATTATGATCTTTTTGTCGCCGCTTTTAATGGGCTTCTTTAGCCACAAAGAAACTATTATCGAGGTAGGCACCACCTATTTAAGAATCGATGCCTTGGCTTTTTTCTGTTATGTGTCTCTTTTTATTAGCGTTGCCACTCTACAGGCCATCAAACAGCCCGACTTTCCGGTCATTATGGGTTTATTTCGACAATTAATTTTACCGCTAACCGTCAACTATTTTTTGATCCTCCATCTCGGTTATGGCATCAACTGGCTATTTGGCTCTGTCGCGCTTATTGTATTTTTCAGCATGATCATTACCCTGCTATACACACGGTCAAAGCTCAAGCAATTAGTCTGAACAAGCCGCTAATACTCGATCTGGATAATTACTAAATACACCATCAACGCCCATATTTTTCATTCGCTCAATATCCTTGAGCCCATTCACCGTATAAACATAGAGCTTTAGCCCCTCAAAGTGCGCTCGCTCAATTAGACGGGGTGTCACACTCCGTTCATTTAAGTGAATTGAAAAGGCTTTAAGCCGGCCAGCCCAAACAAAAGAATCGTCAATATTTTTACTCGCCAATACGCCTATGTTCAGGCTCACATCTAACTGTGAGACTACCGCCAGCTCACCCATAAGAAATGATGACAGCAGAATCTGCTGTTTCTCGGCCTCTACCAACGTATTAACCAACTTCACACAAGCACAGGCCGTCCCCGCGCCTTTCAACTCAACATTTAAACCAACTTTGCCCTTCGTGACATCAATGACTTCTTGCAAAGTGGGTATTTGCTGGCCTTGCCCCGCATCGAGCGCCCTTAGCTCAGCAAAACTATGACTGTCGAGCTTGCCCTTTCCATCGGTCGTTCTATCCAAGGTAGGGTCATGAATAACCACTAGCGTTTTGCCCACTAGATACACATCCACTTCCACACAATCAGCGCCTAGCTCGATGGCTTTACGAACCGACAACAAGGTGTTCTCAGGTGCGTACCCCATGGCTCCTCTGTGCCCAATAGTTAACATACCATTCTCCTTTAGCATAGACTGTGCAATCAACCAGCTAAGTCTATAAGGAAATTTTAAAAAAGGATAGAATGCTACTTTTTTAACGGCATAACACAAATGAATAACGACTTTAGCAGTGAATTTAATTTAGATGATGACGTTATTTATCTAAACCACGCAGCGGTTGCACCATGGCCTATACGAACGGAAAAAGCCGTTACCGCCTTTTGTCGCGAAAACGTCACTATCGGTTCTAAAAAATATGCAAACTGGTTAAAAGTTGAAGCCCAGCTAAAACAACAACTCGCACAATTGATCAATGCGGCTTCCGTTGATGAGATCGCACTCGTTAAAAACACCTCCGAAGCTCTCTCCTTTGTCGCTTACGGGATAGACTGGGCTACTAGTGATAACATTGTAACAAGCGACGAAGAATTCCCTTCCAATATGATTCCTTGGGAGTCGCTTTCCAACCAAGGCGTCGAAGTAAAAAAAACACGCCTTAAAGATGCTGCTGACCCTACCGAAGCTCTCATCAACAATATCGATAGTAACACCAAACTGTTAACAATCAGTTCGGTTCAATACGCGTCTGGCTTACGCGTTGACCTCGAACGTTTAGGCGAAGCCTGCCAACAAAAAGGCGTTCTATTTTGTATCGACGCGATTCAATCGGTCGGTGCATTTCCCGTTGATGTAGAAAAATATAAAGCTGACTTTATGATGGCTGATGGGCATAAATGGATGCTCGGCCCTGAAGGCCTAGGCTTCTTCTACTGCCGAAAACAAGCGATCAGTAAGCTTAAATTAAGCCAGTTCGGCTGGCATATGGTTGAAGACATGGGCAACTATGATGCGCCAGAGTGGACAACCGCCCAATCTGCAAGGCGTTTCGAGTGCGGCAGTCCCAATATGCTCAGTATCCATGCGCTATCAGCTAGCATTGGTTTGTTACTGGATATTGGCATGCAGAGCGTATCGGAAAATGTTGTTAAGCGCGGGCAGTACGTAATTGATCAAGTTCTAAAAACCCCCTCTTTAGAATTATTAACAAGCCCCGACCGCCATGGAAATAATATTGTTGTTTTCAAGCCTTCCAATGCTAAAACGAATGAGCTTTTTGAATACTTAACGGCACATAATGTCGTTTGCGCGAAGCGAGGTGGTGGTATTCGATTTTCACCGCACTTTTACACGCCCTATAGTATTATTGATCGTGCTTTTACAGTTATTGAGCAATTTCATAAGGTTTGTTAAAAACAACGGTATCCACTACTGATAGCAGGCGGCTTATTAAAGATTAAGCCTAGCTATTTAACGGAACCGTCAAATCCCTTACCCACTGTTCTAAAACGTTATAATAGTCGCTACAAAAGTCATTTCTTACACATCCAAAAAATTCATCATGCAAAAGTCTTTAACGGTCAAAGTAGGTTCAATTTTAATAGGTCATCAGCACCCCATCGTCATTCAGTCAATGACCAACACGGATACCGCTGATATTGAAAGAACCGTTAAGCAAGTTTACCAATTAGCTCAGGCTGGTTCTGAACTGGTTCGAATTACGGTGAATTCTGAAGCGGCCGCGGCGGCTGTCGCCACCATTAGGCAACAACTTGATGAATTAGGTTGCGATGTTCCTTTAGTCGGTGATTTCCACTTTAATGGTCATAAATTGCTCGCTAAGCACCCATCTTGTGCACAAGCATTGGCTAAGTACCGTATTAACCCCGGTAATGTTGGTCGCGGTAGTAAACGTGACCCTCAGTTTGCTCAAATGATTGAGTTTGCCATCCAATACGACAAACCAGTGCGCATTGGGGTTAATTGGGGCAGCCTTGATCAGTCTGTGTTGGCGCGACTAATGGACGAAAATTCGTCATCTAGCACACCTAGAGACTCTATCGCGGTGATGCACGATGCGGTTATTACATCGGCATTAGAAAGCGCTGAAACAGCCAATAAGTTAGGTTTAGCAAAAGAAAAAATAATCCTATCTTGCAAGATGAGTGGCGTTCAAGACCTTATCTCTGTTTACCAAGACCTTGCCTCACGTTGTGATTACCCACTTCACCTTGGGCTAACTGAAGCCGGTATGGGCAGCAAGGGTATCGTGTCATCCACCGCCGCATTAGCTGTTTTACTACAACAAGGTATTGGCAACACCATTCGAATTTCCTTAACACCTGAGCCAGGCGGCGATCGCTGCAAAGAAGTCGTGGTAGCACAAGAAATTTTGCAGTCGATGGGATTACGCTCATTTACCCCCGCCGTTATCTCCTGTCCAGGATGCGGTCGAACGACAAGCGACTATTTCCAACAGCTAGCGCAAGATATTCAGACTTATTTACGCCATAAAATGCCTGAGTGGAAAACTCAATATGCCGGTGTTGAAGAGATGAAAGTAGCCGTCATGGGTTGTGTTGTTAATGGTCCTGGGGAAAGCAAAAACGCCAATATCGGCATTAGCCTACCGGGAACTGGTGAAAAACCGGTCGCTCCCGTTTATATCGATGGGCAAAAAGATGTCACCCTTAAAGGCGATAATATCGCAGAACAATTTCAAAAAATTGTCGAGCGCTATGTTATTAAAACTTACCAACAATAAAGCTGAAAAACAGCCTAAACAAGCGCTAGATTTAGCCTGCAACCCATTTTTTTAATTAAAAAACTGCCGTTTTTAGCACAGCCATTGACGAATGACCGGCTAAAACCCTGCTTTAGCCGCGGGGATATTCACAGCAAACACCTAGCCAAAATCCTTTAAAAGCAGCAATACAGTCGCTATCTCTAGGGGCTTGCTCTATCGAGTGTCACGGCCTAAAACTCAGTTTCAAGCATTTGCTCGGTTCGCTATAGCCATAATGGCTAACCCCCATTAAGTGATATGAATGAGTTTGAGTGGGCTAAAGCAGTTGCTAAAATTTTGCGTATTAGTTTGCTATCATAGCCAATTAAATATTGACGCTTAGTCCTTATATTCAAAAATAATATGCTTTCTAATAATAATTATAAACAGCTACTTTTTACCTTTGTCTTTTGCTTATTCACGGGAGGCCCTGTCTTAGCTGAAGAGGCGCCCGACATGGGTACAAACTCGTTTACTAAAAGCACTCTCGTTAATGGCAGGATTGAAGGCCTTATTAAAGAGATTTTTCCTAATGCCACACGCATTGATAAAAAGGACCCTAAAACGCACGTCTGGCCTATTTATGTTGCCTTTCAACAGGAGGGTTATGCCTTCGAGAGTAAAGACTTTATTCAAATTCAAGGCTTTGCTGGCGACATCATTAATTTACTGATCGGCATTGATAACGAGGGGCAAATCATGGGGGTGCGCGTGCTCTTCCAACACGAACCCATTTTTATGCACGGTCTGGGGCCTCAAGCATTAGAAAAATTTCTTGATCAATACCCCGGTCACAGTGTGTCAGAACGTATCATCGTTGATAGTAGTCGCTCACGTTCGGTTTCCTCTACTGGTGAAGGCAGTTTGATCTTTGATGGCGTCACTAAGGCCACTGTCTCGGTCATTGCTGCAAACGATACTTTACTGACTGCCGCCTTAGAGGTCGCTCGAAAAGTCTTAGGTAAGTTTGTGCAAGACACAGCTTCGTTACCAAAAATGGATTTATTCGAGCCACTTAACTGGCAACAATTATTAGACAAGAAACTAGTGGGGCACTGGCTTGTTAGCCGAGAGCAGCTGGAAACAGCCTTAGGAAGAGAGCTAACCGATTACCCCAACCATGGCTTTGATGATCCTGACTTAACCGTTGTATCCGACATTTATTACGCATATTTAAACGCACCTATTATCGGCAGAAATTTACTGGGTGAGCAAGATTACGCGCGTTTATTAGAATCCACCAAACCCGGCGAACATATCATCGGGGTGATGTCTACAGGGCCGTACGATTACCTAGAAGATGATTTCAGACCGGGAAAAATACCAACGCGATTATCTTTATACCAAAATGAACT
>MAAC01013468.1_pt1 | contig 26119 bp, 19 predicted proteins | sample 1115981 | NCBI WGS metagenome assembly MAAC01 (sample SAMN04961126, study PRJNA320927) | seawater metagenome | isolation source: sample BD02T64 sea water enriched with oil for 64 days | place: USA:Gulf of Mexico | collected 2013-07-27
TGCCGAATAATATCGGCTAATTCTGGATCTCTGTGACTGGCTTGTAACAGCTCATTCATAGCAACGTATTCAGGTTGCTGAAAAATATCCTTCCAGCTTGCATAGATCAGTTCATGCAGTCGATCGTCTGAGCTTTCAAGTCGACTGATGGCTTTCCCGAGTAGACTGTACATACGATATGCAAGGTGCTCCGCTGCAGCGGCGATCATCGCATTCTTGTTGGGGAAGTGGTGTACAGGCGCGCCTCTGGATACTTTTGCGACTTCAATTACACGGCTTATGGTCGTACCTGCATAGCCATCGTTAGCTAAGCAAATAAGGGTTGCATCCACTAGGCGTTGGCGCATGGTCTCCGCTCGTTCTTTTTGGGTTCTGCGCTGTTTAGCGGGGGCTTCCTCCCTTTTAACTTTGTTCATTTATGTACTCCATCGGCTTTTCGGACGCGGCCAATTGTACCAAGTTATATAAATTATGCTTGACAGAATTATGGCTGTTAGAGGTATTATATACAAGTCGTACGTACGTATTGTAACATTTGCATGGAGAATAATATGAGTTTTAACTGCCCAAACCCAGTGGCCCCAATGATTCCTAGAACACTTTTTAATGAAGATCATGAAGCCTTTCGTGTCACTGTTCGTCGTTTCTTTGAAACTGAAATAGCGCCATATCACGAAAAATGGGAAGAGCAACAGCATATTGACAGATCGCTGTGGAACAAGGCTGGGGAGCTTGGAATGCTCTGTGCCACAATGCCAGAAGAATATGGAGGGGCAGGAGTTGATCGCATGTATAGTGTGATTTTAATGGAAGAGCAGGCCAGGGTAGGGGATTCAGCTTCAGGTTTTTCACTGCATTCAGATATCGTGGCGAATTACATCAATAACTTTGGTTCAGAAGAACAAAAACAAAACTGGTTACCAAAAATGGCTACAGGCGAAGCTGTTGGCGCTATTGCTATGACTGAGCCAGGAACAGGGTCAGACCTCCAGGCTATTCGATCAACGGCTGTTGAGGATGGAGATGATTATGTCATCAATGGCTCCAAAATATTTATTACCAACGGTTATCTTGCTGATGTGGTTGTTGTCGTTGCGAAAACTGGAGATGCCAAAGGCGGCGCGGCGAATGTTTCATTGTTGATAGTGGAGACAGATAGAGAAGGTTTTTCTAAAGGGACGCCGTTAAAAAAAGTCGGTATGAAAGGTCAAGATACATGTGAGTTGTTTTTTAATAACGTTAGGGTGCCTAAAGCGAACCTTCTGGGTGCAGAAGGTATGGGCTTTATTATGTTAATGAAAGAGCTAGCATGGGAGCGCATGATGATAGGCGTCATATGCGCAGCTTCTGCGGAATACGCGCTGGCGACAACCGTTGAATACGTAAAGGATAGAAAAGCATTTGGGAAACCGGTAGCTGCTTTTCAAAATACACGTTTCAAGCTTGCAGAAATGCGTTCAGAGATTCAAATAGCACGGGTATACGTAGATCGCTGTATTGAGCAAGTCATAAATAATGAGCTTGGTGTTGAGGCTGCATGCGCTGCGAAGTATTGGGTATCTGATTTGCTAAGCAAGGTGGTTGATGAATGTGTTCAGTTACATGGGGGGTATGGATATATGCTGGAGTATCCCATCGCCAGGGCATACGTTGATACCCGTGCAAATCGAATTTACGGTGGCACCAATGAGATAATGAAAGAACTAATATCTCGTTCTATATGATTTTCATAGCCCATGCTGCTTGTACCTGGAAGCATGGGTTATGCTGACGAGTAAGATCTAGCCTCCTTTATTGTGAGGTTTTAAATATTTTTGCATTCTCACCTTCATAAAAGTCATCAACGTGGGTACCAAATAATCTTGATGCTAGATACTGATGGAAGTGGACCACACTTTGCTCCATCTCTACCAGCTTTCCTCCCTTACCAATTTTTGAATGCATTCCTCGTTGCGCCCGCTCACTAATCCATTTGTCTTCTGCAAAAAAAGCCGCAGTAAATTCTTTACTCTGTTTGCCTTCCTTGAATGAGGATTTTTCATGAATGGCACCAGAGCGCACAACGCATTTGTCCGCGCCGTTAGGCAGCATTTGAATCCAGGACAACGAATCGTATGTGAGAATAGCGACAAAGGAGGGTGGTAGTATAATTGTAAAGTAGTGGTCGTAGGCCTCTGGGTAATCACCCCGAAACCACTTCATCAACTTGCTAGAATTATCTACCGATTTACCACCGGTAATAGTCCATTCCGCAGAGCCTGCTACATTGTATGATGTTTTAGTGGGGCCGACGGTCTCTAAAGTATCTTTGTGGACTTTAAATACATGGTATCCCTCAGCCGCATTTTCCATGGCCAGTTTCCAATTAGAGTTCCAGTGCTCAAGAACCCCGCTGGTGTAGCTATCAAACCGCTGGGTTTCAAAAACAGCCGTGTACTTATCAATACCTGTAAAGCGCTGTGATAACGGCGCTGCTTCTTTATCAAGATTGATAAACAGTAGGCCCGACCAAACCTCTAGCTGAAATTGGGGTAGACAGTGTTCATTTTTATCGACGTTGACTTTTCCAGGGAATGGCACTGCTTTTAGATCCCCTTTATCGGTATAGGTCCAGGCGTGATAGGGGCAAGTGATCCGTTTGCCAGCATGTCCAAAACCATCATCTAACAACAAGGTGCCCCGATGGCGACAGTTATTGGACATTGCACGTAATTCGCCGTCTTGACCTCGTAAAATGGTAATGGCTTCTCCCGCGAGATCAAAAGCAAAGTAGTCACCGGGGTTTGCGATCGCCTGTTCGGCGCAGGCAAATACCCAATCTTTGCTAAAAATCTTTTCCGCTTCCAGTCTAGAAACCTCTTCGTCGTGGTAGACCGCAAAGGGCAACGCAGTTGCTTCGCCCAAAGAGGCCGCGGCCAGTTTTTGATATTGAGATAATAACTTGTTCATAACATCACCTTAACCAATGCATAAAGGGGTTGAGATAAAAATTTAACGTCAGAAAGGGACTACCGACCGACACACGTTGATAGAGTAATCATTATAGTGTGGGCTTTGATCATGATGTAGCTCCGTGTAATCACAATATCGCTAGTAATGAGGCATAAGCGTATCATAGGTTATATGTAGTAGTGAAACAATGATGTATCGTAAGTTTTTCGCTAGATTTTATAAAATACGCCTTGGAGGTATTTAGTGTGAAACTACGATAAACGGTAATAATACCATTAAATGTATGGAACACTATTGTTTCATAGTCGCCTGGCATGTATGGTACGCTAGTGTTTCACATGTTGGTGTTGTACCAATAAGGGAAAATAAATGAACATTCTTTCTGAAGAATATAAGAGTAAGGAAGAAGCCTCTATTACAAAAGGTAAGTCAGGCTTATGATGTCAGCACCTACACTTGGAGTAGCAGCCATTGTTAAACGGTTTCCGGTTAAGTTAGCCTGCACCTGGTTAATGGTCGCGATGGAAAATGTATTGTTGGCTTTATTGCCACTATTTATAGGTTATGCCATTGATGACTTATTGTCGGGTGGCATAAACTATTTACTTATGGTTGGCGTGCTGCTTGTTTTGGTTACACTTGTCGCGGTGGCCAGGCGTGCCTATGACACACGGGTATATGGTGCTATTCGAGTGACGTTGGGCATGACGGTAGATGATAGACATAAGGCACACCCAGTTTCACTAAGAAACGCCCGTTTAGATATGGCTCGGGAATTAGTTGACTTTTTGGAACACGAGTTTCCGCAGTTACTAACTGCGGTGATCCAAATACTGGTGACGTTAATCGTACTTAGCAGCTTTCATTGGCACTTGGCTGCAACAGCAATATTCCTTATATGTTCCATGTTGTTTATTTATAGCTTGTTTAGCCATAGGTTTTATCACCTTAATGGTAAGCTGAATGGTCAAATGGAAAAGCAGATAAAAAAGATCAAAGCAGGACCAAAACATCTGAAAGTTCATCTTAATAGGTTAAAAAACTATGAAGTTAAACTTTCAGACACTGAGGCTCTGGTTTACGGTTTGATTTTTTTGCTAGTTAGCGGTTTTGTTGTTGTTAATTTGTGGCTGGCAGCTGGATTGTTAGAACTAACCAGTGGAAAAATATTCTCAATTGTCAGCTATTCTTGGGATTATGTTGAAGCAGCCATTTTATTGCCAGTCTCTTTGCAAACCTGGTCAAGATTAAGTGAAATTAGTCAGAGACTTAATGCTTCAAAACTTTCTGACGAGAGAATTATTGCCGGAGAAGCCTTATGAATATAATTCAAAGGCCTTATGGATAAATCAATGGGCATCAACATAGTATAAAAGGCGTAGATTGATATGGATTTTAAAAAATCTGGTTGGATGATGGCAGTAACGGGCGTCAGTTTTTCTTTGGCATTGTTGCTTCATAACTATGACAAACCTAAGTTTGATTTTACACCTTTGCTAAGAAGTTCCGATGCTGCAACAATGGAAAACAAACCACTGAAAGTGGTTTCTTCTGAGCAGGTAAAATCAAATAGCAATTCAATAGAACAATTTGAAATATTTGGTTTGCAACAACGTATTTCCTTTCTCGATAGAAAATTAATGAAAACGCAAGTTGAAAGTTTTTGGAATAGATTTTACCAAGACAAAGTGTTAAATAACGCTGTTAAATGGACGTCTCCAACACTTGTCTATGCCTTATACAAGGACTTTAAGGATGGCACAGCTAGTTTAACGATTGGCTATGGAGGATATCAGTTCCGAAATACGCCTGCTCATCTGACCTCGCAAATTATCTCAAAAGGTAAGTATGCATCTATTGATGTACATGGAAACGAAATAATTTCATTAACTAGAGCCTGGAATAGTGTAAGTTTTTCAACGACGCCATCCGCCATTTTAGAAATTTATGAACTTGATGAGCAGGGAAAAATCTCTAACATTCAGTTAAGAGTGAATTACTAATGCACAATCTATTAAAAAAATTAACTGAATTGAAGGCAGCGGCATGGCTAAGCTTGATTGTTATCTATGTAGCTTCGTTGACAGGTTGGTGGTGGTTGTGGGGTGTTTTGTTGTTAGCATGGGGGTTTACCAATATGTTAAATGAAGAAACTTGGGTGTCAGAAACTGTTCGTTTAGCGCGAAATCCTGTCCTGTATTTTCTCGTTATCATTACATGGTTAACCTCGGGTTTCTATTTTTTGATAGGGCCTGTAACACAACTGCTTGGATATTGAATGTCGTGTTGTCATTTCTCCTCAATAATCCAGATATCAGATGCTGTGGAGTCAAATAGCCCATTGCAACTTGTGCTACAGATGCGTACCATAGTCGACGCTGTTTTATGATGCTATTACGTGGCATTATTTTTAAAAGTATTTCGATAGGATATAGTAGCGCTTAACTTGGAGACAATAATGAACCCCAGCGACCCACGGGCGAATCGTTCCCGACAGGCCTTAATGGAGGCTGGTATTGAGGCTTTATTGCAAAACCCCAGTGCTAGCTTAACAGAAATAGCGACACTTGCTGGCGTTGGTCGAGCAACTCTTTACCGACACTTTCAAACCCGAGAACAGCTAATCCAAGAATTAGCGCGAGAGTCTTTGGAGTTAACTGACGCAGCCAGAGAGCCAATTAAAGCACAGGGTCTTAAGGGACGAGAAGGGATTGAAGCGATGTTGTACGCCATCATGCCGTTCGCAGACCGATTCCACTTTTTATTTTCCCTATGGAATATCGCAGAAGATGACCCCTCTGTGATTGCAATCTATGAGCAACAGCTAGAAGAGTTAGCAGAGCTTGTGGAGCAGGGTAAACAAGCTGGAAGCATCAATACCGAATTGACCACTTCTTGGATTGTGACTTCAATCGATAGTTTGATCTATGCAGGCTCATGGATGGTGCGTAGTGGCGAATGTGATGCTCAGACAGCGGCTAAATCAGCGGTACAGACCCTGTTTGGTGGCATTGGTGTTTAGGGCTAGCGGTAGAAGTAATTAAGTTATTTGTAGCGATATTGAAGTATGCCATCCATTGGTTTTGATCCAAATCGTTATCTAAACCTAGTTGTTCGCGACTCTCTTGAGTCGATTTTGTACACAACCATTCAGCACCTACTTGCCAGTACTTATCAATATTGTATCGCCAACCTATAGTGAGAGCTTTTTTGCTACTTGCGTTATCGTCATCAGGTAATCTCCGTAGTCGATAAAATGAGGTCTACTTCTTTAAGCTTTGTTGTTGCTGTTTCAATATTTTGTTGATGATTGGTTTTTAGGTTGTTAAAACGAGGTGAACCGACTTTAACAAAAAGTAAAGTACGCTCCGCCGATATCGCTCGATATAAATGGGTGTCGGCTTCGAGTAAACGTTCATTTGCGATAAAGTTTTGATTTGCAAGGGTATCTACGTCATTGGCAAGTTGAGAGGAAAGCCATAAACTCACGGATAGAATAAGGCTCAGAAACAGGAAAAACGAGCCAGTGGATAGCCATAGTTTTTTTCCAATCGATAGGTTGTTAAACCAATTCATGAATTACCCGCTTGTGATGAATGGTGAAAGGCGAATGGCGAAAAAGCAACTTTATCTAATAACGCTAGCTTAGAAAGGTGGATGTATCAATTTGTAGACAATGCTGGCATCCGATGCCATGAATTTGGGAATGAAAAAACAAAAAAGCCCCGGTTCCCCCGGGGCGCTTAACCTTCCAACTATGCCGCTGTCTTTAACGGTCTGGTGTAGGATACTGTTTGATATGCTTTTTTTCCGCTTCGTTGATTGGCTTCATCGGCGAGGATTAGTTCTTCTTCGCTGGCGTACTTTCGGTCCCATTCCAATACCTTGGGTGTCATCAGGGCATTCCACAATGGTGGGATGAGTGTCAAAAACATTGTTGTTAACAGGCCGTTGATCATCATGGGAGCGTCGCTATAAGGTTTCAACTTATGAAATGGCACGTCACCTTCGGCGTGATGATGAGAGTGCCGAGTTAAGTTAAATGTTCCCCAGCTGCTAAAGCGTTTGTTACTGTTCCAGCTGTGGTAAGGCTGAACTGGCGATTTGGGATTGCGCACGATGCCGTAGTGTTCCATAAAGTTAACCATTTCTAGCATAGATTTGGTAATTAGTGCTGAAATCGTGAAGATTAATACGCCTTCCCACCCTGCTAATGCAAATGCGCCTACTTCCAATAGAGTGGACATCAGTAAACCGCGGATATATCGATTGTGGAGGGACCACACGCCTTGACGTTTTTTCTTCAAACGTTGAGCTTCAATTTTCGCTGCACTGACATTACCGCGATAGGTTGAGATCACAATATGTTGATACACATTGCGCCCCCTGGGTGCGGTTGCTGGATCTTCCGTAGATCCGACGTAGGCGTGATGACCGTATACATGCTCGATGGAGAATCCCGTATCCCAGCTGAAAGCCAGTAGCCAGCGACCAATTAGAAGTGACAATGGGTCCCAAGTACGGTGGGTCAGTTCATGTCCAACAATGGTGCCAACAATAGCGGAAAGTAATGCACACCCTAAAATGGCGCCGATAACACCTGGGATGGTATTGGTTGCTCTTGCTCCTATCGCATCATAGCCTGTTACGGATTCAATTAACGCACCGTAGCCAAGAGGGTCGCCATCAGTGATAGCCCACATGAGCAAAAAATTGACGAAAATAATTAATGGTAATGATGACCATAACTGTGCTGTCAATAAGCCGCTTTTGTTAAATTCTGGTGTTGAAATATCATCGCCAAGAAACAAGTCTCCGAATACGATAATACCAGCAGCGCAAATAAAACCTAAATATAGGCCATCACCACCGATGGTAAAACCGATCATTAAGGGAAGGGCCAGCAAGTGAAATAGGGTGTACTTAATATAATGAAACATGGGTTATCTCCTCAGTAAAAACGTTTAGGCGGCAGGGGCTGACGTGTGGCTTTGATCTAAAAACTTATCGAAATAAATCTGTGTGGGTTGGATGTTAAGGGTTTGAAGCGCGGCAATAGTGGCGTCAATCATAGGTGGAGGACCACACATATAAACTTTTTCATCTCCTTTGACGCGTTCCTCGATACCATCGGTGACAAAACCGCGCAGGCCTTGCCAATCAGAGTCTATTGGTTCGTTAGAAAGCACGGGAATAAAGTTAAAGTCGGTAGGCCAGGCGTTAGCGAGTTTTTCGATATCGGTTACGCAGTAAAGGTCGGCTTGAGTTCGGGCACCAAATAAAAATGTGACCGGACGTTGGATATTTTGCGTTACGGCTTCTTCCAATAAGGATTTAAGTGGTGCTAGACCGCTGCCACCCGCCACACATAACATAGGCTCAACTGCTTTCCGCAACCAGAAATCGCCATAGGGGCCTTCAACACTGACGGGGCTACCGATGACAGTATTGTCCTGCATGTGGGTAGACATTTCACCACCAGGTACTTCACGAATAAAGAAGCTGACAGAGGAGTTATCCTGAGCGACTGACTCCGCTACGGCAAAGGAATAGGCACGAGGCTGGTCGATGATACCGGGTAATCTGAGTTCAGCATATTGACCGCTGGCGTAGGCTAATGGCTCGGGTAGGGCGATATCGATACGTACAATGTCGTGGGTGAGACGATTATGGCCAACGATTTCGCCTTGAATGGTTTTCACTTCATGATTTGGGCCGTTGGTTTCTAATCGGTCGACTTGAATCTCGATATCGGTTTTAGGCACACTCTGACATGCAAGAATATAACCTTCATCCATTTCTTCAGATGACAAGATATAGGCGCTTTCAGTAAGCTCTTTGACTTTGCCACTGACCAGCTTACATTTGCACTCCGCACAACCGCCAACTCGGCAGTTGTGGGGCAGGCGTATGTTTTGGCGTAAGCCTGCCTGGAGAATGGTTTCTCCCGGCTCAGTCATGATGCGGTTATTCCCGTTGAGAACGACAGCTCGTGGTTTTTTACTAAATTTTTCTTTTAACATCATAAACATAGGAAACCCCTTTGGTATGCACTGATAACCTGAATGCTTTATTGGATGCGTTAGGTCTGACACTAGTATCTGGGGAATCTGGTGTAGAAGACAGATCAGTAATGCACCATCAGTCGGTCATTTTTGGCCAAGACAGGTTAAATAGATTACTATGGAGGGTAATTTCTTTAAGAGCCTGTGTTCGTTATGCCTGATATTGATAACCCCGATTCTTTGTTTTTGCCTGTGAATTATATGCGGCACCTGTTAGATGTTGTGGAGTCTAGAGGTGGTAGCCGGCTGAAAGTAATGGATCGTTGTGGGGTTAGTGCCGAGCTGTTGAATGATCAAGAGGGATTGTTTAGTTACCAGCAATTCAGCGCGTTAATACTGGCCTCAGTAGAAGAGAGTCAAGAACCCGCTTTGGGGTTGTACCTGGGCAGTCAGTTGACAGTGATGACGCATGGTAATTTAAGCAGTGCCATACTCAGTAGTGCAGATGTAGAGCAGGGGATGGGTTTGGCGATTCGGTACTTCGAGACCCGAACGCCGTTGGCTGCACTTACTTTGGAGAAGTGTCCGGATGAGTTGATCATCACGCTTTGTGAGCGTTATGTGCTAGGGGCAATCCGGATTAGTTATTTGGAGACAGTGGTGACTGGGCTCGTGGCAGTCATCAGTTTTATTACTAACCGACAGCTGAGTTTAAAAAAGGTGGAACTTGCTTTTAGCGCACCAGCTTATCAGTCGATGTTTGAACCTATATTAGGCTGCCCCGTTGTGTTTGATGCTGAGGAAACACGTTTACATTACCCCGCGACGGGCCTTGATATTCCCTTAGTGATGGCTGATAAGAATGTCCATATGCATGCAGCGCAACGTTGCGAGGAGGAGTTGGCCTCTATCAGTAAGTCAGTGTCAATTGAAAAGCGTATCGAACAAAATTTACTTAGATTTCAGGGTGGGTTTCCTAGCTTTGAACATATGGCTAGTGAGTTGTCGATGTCTCCTCGTACTTTGCGACGCCGATTACTGGAAAGAGGTACCAGTTTTAATGCCATTTTGGATCGGCTGAAATATAGACTTGCGGTACAGTATCTGGAAACCTCTGCGCTCTCGATACAGGAGATAGGTTATCTATTGGGTTACTCTGATCCCTCTAATTTTGGTCGAGCGTTTAAAAAATGGAGCTGATAAGCACTAAGAATTGCTACTAAGGATTGCTACTAAGGCATTGACACCAAAGCATAAAAGCTTGTACCTCAGAATACCTTATCCGCCCCGATCACCGGCTACTTACTCTTTTATGATTACATAAGTTACCCGGGGTTATTTACAAGAGGACGGGTTGAATGTATTGTAAGTGACCATGGGTAACTTAATGTGCACCCAGCTATGTAAACTAACGCTTACCTGATTAACGACGAGAATAGATATGAATTACACATTGATTACTGGTGCAAGCGCGGGCATTGGGGAAGTATTTGCTAAGGAACTGGCGCGAGCAGGTAAAAATTTGATTTTGGTGGCGCGCCGTAAAGATAAATTGGAGGCCTTGGCACAAGAGCTTAAAGCGCAATTTGGAGTCGAAGTAGAGTCCTTGGCAGTAGATCTAACGTCTACTGAAAGTAGTTCGATCATTGTGAAGCAGTTAGAATCGTCAAATTGGACGATTGATGGGTTAATTAATAATGCGGGTTTTGGGGATAGAGGGGCTTTTGTTGATTTACCGTTGGATCGACAATTACAAATGATTCAGCTTAATGTGACGACGCTGGTTGAATTGACCCATCGCCTGTTACCCAAGATGTTAAATCAACAGAGCCCTTATATCATTAATGTGGCGTCTACCGCAGCATTCCAAGCGGGCCCTAATATGGCCATTTATTATGCCACGAAAGCCTTTGTACTTTCTTTTTCAGAAGCATTACATGAAGAGCTAAGCGGGAAAGGTATTGCCGTGAGTGCATTGTGCCCTGGGGCGACGTTATCGGAGTTTGCGACAGAAGCAAATATGACGGATACAAAACTATTTAAGGCCGGAGCGATGACCGCTGAGGCAGTGGTGAAGAAATCTTTACGTCAAAAAGATCGTGCCATCGTTATCACCGGATGGAAGAATATTCTGAGTGTTTGGTCTGGAAAAGTATCTCCTCGCTTTATAACACGAAAAATTGCTGGCTGGTTACAGGCGTAAAAATGTCAGGTATTAAAAAACGCGCTAGCAACCCTGAGCAAAAAGCCTTTCGACGCCAGCAGATCATCAGCTCTGCTAGGTGTCGCTTCGAAGAGCTTACTTATGACGATGTTAACCTTAATCATGTAGCTGCGGATGTTGGGATAAGTAAGGCCGCGTTATATCGGTATTTTAGAAATAAAGAAACACTCTTCTTAGCCCTCTTTGTGGAAACATTGGGGGAGCTAATTGCAACCGCGGAAATTGAAGTAAAACAACGCGACCCAGCTCAGGCCATCGTTAATACACTTCTGGCAAACCCCATCTACTGTAAACTGAGCGCTATTTTGCATACCGTGTTGGAGCGGAGCCTTACGTTGGAAGAGGCTACTGACTTTAAGGTGACATTGCTCTCATTAGTTGGACGATATGGGCAAATGATTACTGCCAATAGCACGTTAACTTCGCAGCAAGCCGTTAGTCTTTTGCTGCAAGTGCAACAGGCCCTGATTGGGTGTTGGCACATGAGCCATCCTGTAGGTGCTGTTGCTGAGGCGATAGAATCTGGAGGGTTGCAGGTGTTTAAACAGGAGTTCGGTGACGCGCTATCGCAGCATATTGGCAGGTTGGTAAAAAGTTACCTCTAAAAGGTGTTGTTTGAAATATCAACTGCGTCCAAAAATTATTGTTTTTTTGTATTGCCCTACAAGTCTGTATGCCTTTTTCGACGTTACTGTTATACGGATGTCGTATTTTAGTATTTTTATAACTTCGTTTTTACAGATTTTTTACATTTATTTCAAACTTATCTGACTAAAACTCTAATCAGGGGACGTAGAGTAAGAACTACGGCAAATAATTGTACTAGTGAGTACATCTGCGAATGTCGTTAACGTACTACACTAAATAAATCACAAGGACATAAGACATGAAAATTCTAATGCGGTATGTATTATCAGCGTTGATCTTGATAGTAATCCCGGCCAGTTTATCGGCTAGAGTGATTGAGGTTCGCTCAGCTCTTGGAACAGACATATTAGAGGCTAACAAATCTCAAAAGGCATTTCTTAAAGTTTCATTGAAAGGCTTTCCCATCGACAATCCGCAAGAAAGGCCCCCCCTAAATATCGCCATTGTTCTGGATCGGTCTGGTTCTATGGCCGGAGATAAACTTGCTAGAGCCAAGGAAGCGGCCATAATGGCAATTAACCGATTATCAAAAAAAGATATTGTTGCCGTTGTAACCTACGACAGTGTGATCAATGTTATTGTGCCAGCGACCAAGATAACGGACAAAGCATCAATTAATCGTATTATTAGTCAGATTAGCTCTGGCGGTAGTACCGCACTATTTGCGGGTGTAACTAAGGGCGCACAAGAGGTCCGTAAGTTTATTGCTGACAACCAAATCAATAGGGTCGTGTTGATATCTGATGGTCAAGCGAATGTCGGCCCACAATCTCCGAAGGAGTTAGGGGCACTGGGTGTAGCCTTGAGCAAAGAGGGTATGAGTGTCACAACTATTGGGTTGGGTTTAGGGTATAACGAAGATCTCATGGCAGCTTTAGCAGGGTATAGTGACGGGAATCACGCGTTTGTTGAAAAAGCCGGTGACTTGGTGCGAATATTTGACCTCGAGTTTGGCGATGCTTTTTCGGTAGTTGCTAAGGATGTTAGTATTGAGATACATTGCCAAAATGGCGTAAAGCCGCTGAGAATATTAGGAAGAGAAGGGGATATTATTGGTAGCACCGTAAAGATGCGTCTAAATCAACTGTATGGTGAACAGGAAAAATTTGTATTGATTGAAGTGTCAGTGCCGTCAGTAAAGGCGGGAAGCGCACATGAGCTGGCCAGTGTTGATGTATCCTATCTTAACCTTCAAGAGAATCAAACCCAGTTTGTGTCAGATTCAGTTAATGTTCGTTATTCAAGCTCACAGCCAGAAGTTATCGCCTCAAAGAACAAAGAAGTGTTAGAGTCATCCGTTCAACAGATTGCGATTGAAAAGAAGAAACAAGCGATTGATCTACGAGATAAAGGTGATGTTTCGGGAGCCAAAAGGGTACTTGAAGCCGCTGCCCAATATATCCAACAAAATGCTATTAACCTCGGTTCTTCTGGCCTGCTTAAAGAAGCCTTAGAAGCTAAAGAGGATGCTGATGCTTTGGAGGATGCGAGTGATTGGAATAGGCAGCGCAAGTCACTGAAAGCTAGGTCTTACAAACTTGAAAAACAGCAAAGCTATTAATGAACGCAGAAAAGGTGAGCCGATGAAAGTGATGGTCAGTTTGTTAGTAATCGTGCTCACACCGCTTATTGTCATAATGTGGCTTGGTGTGCAGTGGATGCAAAACGATTTTGACAAGCGAGAGCAACAAAAGCTCAATCTAGTTAAGTCTCAACTGGCACTCATTGATCAGCGTTTTACAACATTATTCTACGAGGTAGAGCAGGCGTTGCGTGCTTTGCCTGTTAGCCCGCCTTTTCAAGCGGAATCATTGAGGAGAATAGTACGACAGGAACCTCTGGTCAGCTTTTTGTTTGTGCTTGATACCGATAAAAATCGTTTATTTCCACCCATAGATAATCGACTGCTTTCTCAAAAGGAGAGAGTATATTTCGATCAGGCATCCTATCTAGCTGATTCAAGCTTATTTAAGGAAGCCAGTGTCGACAATCTTAACGACCACACAGATAAAACAGGTTCACCCAAAAATAGGTTTTCAAGCTCACGGTTATACAGAGAAAGTTACTTAGAAAAGCAGCGTTTAGCGATAACAAGTAGTCACTGGAACATTTTTTATTCGCAAAACCAGATCAATCAAATATTTTGGTATAACGATCCCGTAAAAAATACTATTGGCTTTCAATTAGATCCTGTAAAGGTGATGGCAATGATTATCGATGTATTGCCGGATACTTTATCTAGAGATGACCTGTTTTTTAATGCGCGCGTTCGCTTACGAAAAGCGGGAGCACAAACACTCTATGAATGGGGTAATTATGAACCGCTCATTGGCACATTGCCAAGCGAAATCTACCCGCTAAGTCATCCATTGGGGGCATGGAAGTTCGAATACTTCGCACCACCAGAAGAGGAAAGCCTTATCATTCGCTGGGCTGTCTTTTTGTTATTGATTTCTCTGGTGGGAGCTGGTTGTATGGGGTTAGCTTTCAGTTTATATCGAAATCATAAAAAGGAGCGTCAGGAAGCTTTGCAAAAGGTGAGTTTTGTTAATCAAGTATCACACGAGTTAAAAACGCCACTCACCAATATACGTATGTATGCAGAGCTTCTACAGGGGCGATTAGATGAAACTGATGAAAAAGTACGACATTTTTCAGAGGTGATTGTCTCTGAAAGTGAACATTTAAGTAGACTGGTGCACAATGTCCTGAGTTTTGGGCAATCACAAAGTAACAAACTGAGCATCCAAAAATCTCCTGGAGTGATTGATGAGATTGTTTTAGATGTCATTGATAAATTTAGTCCAACATTCAAGAAGAGAGAGATGTACGTTACCCAAACGCTGGAAGCAGGTGGTGAGGTTGGTCTTGACAAGTTCGCCATTGAACAGATATTAAATAACCTGCTAAGTAATGTTGAAAAGTATGCGTCTTCTGGAAAAAGAATAGACATTTCCACAACACAAGATGAAACGTACTCTGAAATTACCGTTAGAGATTGGGGGCCTGGAGTCCCCGAAGCCGAATCTAAAAAAATATTTGAGGCCTTTTATCGAATCCATCATTCAACGACCGAAGGGGTTGCGGGAACAGGTATAGGGTTGAATATTGCCAAGCAATTAGCGGAATTGCATGGTGGTAGTCTTCTATTAGCTAAATGCGAGGATGGGGCGGCTTTTACGATCAGGCTAAAAACGCTACAAGTTGGAACAAACTAACATGAAGATACTTATTGCCGAAGACGACGTATATATAAGAGAAGGGTTAACCGAGTTATTGGAGCTAGAGGGCTACCAATGTCTAGTTGCTTGTGATGGCGAGGAAGCGCTGCAGGTTTACGTTGAAAAGAAGCCGGATTTTGTATTGCTTGACATTATGATGCCAAAATTAAACGGTTATGAAGTTTGCAAACGTATTCGACATCAAGATTCGAGCATACCGGTGATATTTGTAAGTGCAAAATCAGAAGAAATCGATCGTGTTCTAGGGCTTGAATTAGGGGCTGATGATTACATCATGAAACCTTTTGGGAATAGAGAAGTCATCGCGAGAATTCGTGCTGTCACTCGGAGATGCATGACAACGCAAGACACAGGTAAGGTCGATGGTTTCGACATGGAGGATATTCGAGTTTCCCCCAATCAATTAAGGGCTACTCGGGGTGACCAGGTATTTGAATTGAGCTTGCGAGATGTCAATATCCTGCGCTGTTTGTATCAACAAAAGGGAAATGTCGTTAGTCGCGATGAACTTTTTAATCAGTGCTGGGGAAGGGATTACATGGCAAATAGTAGAACGTTGGATCAACACATATCAAAGCTAAGAAAATTGATAGAAAAAGACCCTAAGCTTCCGCGTATTATTAGAACAGTTCACGGAGTGGGATACAGGTTTTAGAATTAAAACTCAACCAAATTTTAATTCCTATTGGGGTAGGATTATTTACTATCAATATATTTGTGTCGATATGGGGGTAGGGGCATCCAAATAATGAATGCTACGGATGGTTCATATAATGGTTTTTAGGGCTATAATTAGCTTTAATATTATAGTCTTTCTTTCTTGACTGAGTAGCTCAGAACTTAAAATGACACAATTTAAGAAACTCTCCATAAAATATAAATTGATTGTAGTGGTTCTTCTTACCGCAACAATAGGCCTAACATTAGCCAGTGGGGCTCTGCTTTTCTACGATAGGGTCAATATGAAAGCTACTCTGTCAGAAGAGATGCAGGTTCTCTCGCAGGTGGTCTCATTGCGAAGTGCTGTTGCGCTTAGTTTTCGGGATGAAAAAAATGCAAGAGCCAATTTAAATACCTTAAAAGTACGGAAAAACATACGGCTAGCCTGCATGTATGATGATAAAGGCGATGTATTCGTAAGCGTATATCAGGACTTACCGAACCCAACGTGCCCTGACAATGAAACTAGGTGGGGGCGTTTTTTTAATGGGAATTACCTAGATGTCTATGAAACTATTGAACGAAACGGTGAGGTAATCGGACATCTTTTTATTAGAGCAAGTCTAGAAGAGCTAAATGAGCGAATGGTACAGCAACTCGTTGTTAGTGTGACGGTGCTAGTTGGTTCACTTTTTCTTGCTTTTGGATTGACATCAAGGCTACTTAGGCAGATTTACCTGCCGATTGTTCAATTAGGTAACGTTGCGAAAGAGATAACAAAAAACGATAGCTACTCCATTCGAGCACACACGGAAAACGAAGACGAGCTCGGGGATACGGTCAACGCATTCAATAATATGTTGAACCAAATCGAAAAAGATAGAGAGAAATTTACCCGGTTGGCGTATTACGATACGTTGACAAAACTACCGAATCGTAGAATGTTCACGGAACGCATCGAGTTAGCGCTAGAGAATGCAGCAAGAGAGAAAGAAGGTAAAACAGCACTGATATTCCTTGATTTAGACCGATTTAAGCAAGTTAACGATAAGCTGGGCCACGATATAGGCGACCTTCTTTTAAGGGAGGTTGGGCGGCGACTTAATGCTGCAATTCCTGATTCTGCAACTGCCTTTAGGCTGGGTGGAGATGAATTTACAGTAATTCAAAACGACATCACATTGGATGATGATATTATAGAAACGGCCGATGCCATATTTCGAGAGTTTGCACCGCCATTGCTAGGAGCAGGTAGAAAACTTAATATCTCAGCGAGCTTGGGTATCGTCGTTTCTTCAGGAAACGACACATCTAATTCAATAATGAAAAACGCAGATATCGCTCTTTACCATGCAAAAGACGCTGGAAGAGGGTGCTATAAAATTTACCAGTGTGGGGATTAACTAGGTTGGTTAGTTATGCCGATATTAGTTGGCTGACTTAGTATTGATGATTCGTGCTAGATTCAAAAGGTCAGAGTCGATAAGTAATCCATTCTCGATAGCTTTGGAGAGGTTGATCTCAAACTTTTGGCTATCTCTGGTTCTTAGTATATTAACCACGCCACCTGTTTCGGCAAAACCATCTACATTACCGATGCTTAATACGTACAAATGATTGATATTCAAAAAAAGTTGTTGAATAAGACCTAGTTGATCGGTTCCCACAAACAGAATATGACAACCAGGTTTTATATCCTCGATATCAGACGTTCTTATAATCTTTAAATGTCGATCTTTTATTCTAGTGCCATCTACCGTATCTAAGAAACCGCCAAAAGGAACACTGCCGTAGAGGCACATTTTCAGGTTAGTTGATTTGTCACTAAATGCGTCTTCTGGCCATTCAACAAAATTAGCAAAATTATAGAGGAACAATGCCTTTATATGGAATTCTTTTGCTTTTTGTGGTGCTTCTGAAGAAGCGGCAAAGCTCAGGCTTGCCGATAATAGGAATATTATCGGTAGCAATAGATAGGTTGACGAGTATGTCTTCATTGTTTCTATGTCGGCACCTTAGAATGTAACGCTAGTATTGGCATAAATTACAGGGGAATCAGAATCCGTATCTATGTCTCCGGTAATGTTGTGATTTAGTGGCTTGGCAATGCTTGCACCCAATGATATTTGGTTTCTTAATGTGGAATTAATCGCTATTCCTATGCTGCTAAAGGAAGCCTCATGCCTTTCTTTTGTGTTTATCATTCCATAACTATAGTCAACAAATAGTGATGTCTGGATTTTGACACCTTTGATCCAAGATTCTTTGTCGATGTTCCAATTGATAGAGTGTTCAGCTGACAGGCGATAGCCGGTGTCCCCGCTGAAAATACCTGGTTGATAACCTCTATTAACGGTTGGTCCCGTCGTAGTATATCTCTCTGGTGCCGGAAGCTGGTCGTTAGACCATTTTCCGGAGAGTTTTATGCTAAGTACATTGTTACGATTTGCTAATTTTATGGGGTTAAAGAGCAAATATTGGTAACCGGCCCCTACAGAAAAGAAACTTTCAGAGATAGCGGGATCATCAGAGGTATCGATTAATCCAAGGGAAGGCGTTATAGAGAAAATATGCTGACTGTTAACGTAAGTCATATAGTGATGTCGGTGGTATGTGTTAAATATCGCATATTGAGTTGATTCGTTGAATATTTCTGGAAATACATTACTAGTCACTTTTGATTCTTTATACGAGAGAACGAGATGATGTGTTTTTTTCAGTGAAATGTTTCCTTTATCTTCATTAGCGATGATTCCACTGACTGATGTCAATGCCCCCTCTAGGCCGAGGTTTGAGAATTGGCCAGTAATTGAAAAATCACTTTTCACCAATGATACTCCCAGATTTCTATTTTCTGAAATTGGACGTTGGTAATAAATTCCGCCAAATACGTTGTCTTCTTTATTCGTTTTTAAGAAGGACACATTAAGCTGGCCGGAAAGTGAGAATAGATTGTTTTCGATGTGAGAATAGATAACCCTATTGTGACCCGTATCCTTTATCCCTTTGTTATCGATAGATAATGTGTTTTTTGATGTGATTTCCTTTTTAACCTTGATGTTTAAGCGAGATTCCCCTTGTTTGGAGCCTGTTGAGAAATAGGCAAATATTTTCAGGCCAGGCCTTTTGTTTATATTGTCTACTATACGCATTACATCGGGTTCATATATCACCTTCCCAATAAGTTTATCAAAAGGTTCTTTTATCTGTTTGTTTGAATAGAGAAAATTGTCGTAAACGTCGATTTCAGACAGGATACCTTTAAGTACGTAGATTGTTAGCGTGGAGCTTTTTATTTCCTGGGGGACAACAAACGCTCTGTTGAAGGTTAATCCCTTCTCCCGGTAAGTCAGAGTTATTGCATCAGCTAATTTATCGATAGCTGCCATATTCAGTTGATCATCCAAATGACTGAACAATTGATTGATGCGAGTATTTATGAATTCATTGGTGATGCCATATTCTGGGTATAAAGCATCGCCCTCCAGACGAATGCGGCTAATTTTTATCAATCCATTTTTCATTTCTGTAGTTTTTTTCTCGCCGAGAACGTCTTCAATTGTTTCTGCACGGACCACAATAGAAGGCAATGTACAGGTTAGGAGAATAATTAGGGCCGATAAAATCGTGGACTGCATATTGTTGTGCATTCTATTGGGTGCTTTCGGGTAGACGGCCACCGAGCAATAGCCGGCCTAGGTAGCGCTTAATTGCTTTGTATTTGGAGCAATCCTTTATTACCCCATCATTGTTATTGCACTCAGGCATGATTGTGTTTAGGGATGCTTTAGGTTGAGGTGAAATTTCTATTTCAATGGCGGCGGAGTATGATGAATCATCTTCTGGAAGGCTGTCGGATATGATTGAATTAACGTCCGTGGTTTCGGTTGAAGTAATAGAAACAGCGTTAGCGTTAAGATTGATAATGCCCGTATCTTGCGTTATTTCAACAGCATTGATGATGCCTGTATTGTTAACGGCATTTGCTTTTAAGGTATCACTATAAAATACATCCAGATAGATGTTGCCGTTAAAGGCAACGATGCTACCGTTATTGGTAATGAGTGCTCCAGAATTTGATATGTTGGTGGTTAAGGGGGTGGTAATTTCGACGCCTAATAGCCCACCTGTGCTAGTGGAAACGATAACATCATCGGCGATTGCAAAATGTATATCTCCGTTAGAGCTCTGAATGACCCCGCTATTGGAAATAAACTGACCTGCGATATAAACACCGCCTTCAGTGAAGGTTTGGATACTTCCTAGATTGACGATGCCTCCCACTAGCGTGTTGGTTTCCGATAAACTTATGCTATTACCACTAAAATCTGTCGTGTTAGGGGTTAAATCAGAAGCAAAAAAACTCCCTACATTTATTGAACCTGTTTCACCAATTAGAACGCCAGCACCATTCAGCAACATAATCTGGCCGTTGGCGTTAATACTGCCAAATATTTCACTTGGGCTCCCGGAAAAGTCTTGGTTTATAGCAATAGAGGAACTGTCTGGTTGTATGAAATTGACAGTCTCGCCGTTAGCAATATTAAAGGAATCCCACTCAATCGACAGCTGATCTGTATTTTGGGTGATGGTTGTTAACGAAGGAATGTCTATTATTGAGCCCTCACCAGAAGTGATTAGACCATTCTCGGGTGCGGCAGTGCTTCGTAAGCTACAACTTAGGCATAGTAAGGCAAATATCAGTAGGCTGATTGGGTGTAAACTTCCACCGCCGCCCGAACTCTTATTTTGTTGTGCATCGGGAGAGTCACTTTCTTGAGTCTGCTCGTCGGTTATTTCCGGTGATGTGTCATTCTCTGGATTATCTAACCCACTACCCAATCCATCATTCAGACCCTGGTCCGGTATAAAAACATCAGGAAACAGGTTGTTTGAACCGATGCCTGTCAGCAATGGAATAACGCCGTTAAGGCTGTTGTCCTGATCATTTATTCCGCCGTCTGTAATTTGAAGTTGAAGACAATAACTTCCTTCGGACAACCCCGTACTATAACTGGAGTCTCCTGCCGCTGGACATAGACCCGGGCTACCCATAAAAGACATTACGCTGTCGGTTTGTGATGATTCAAAAAAGGACCAAAGCAAGGTACTGTGATTAAAAATGAGCACCGCTGCATCAGCGGAAAGAGGGTGGTTTTGCGGTATCACAACGTCTACTGTGCTGCCGGCGGTTGGAATATTAATGATATTGATATCAAATAAATTTGGCGTTGTTTCGATATTCTCGTTTCGCGTTTTATCACCGGCGGTGATTGGGAAGTTTTGGTAAATAAAGTCATGGAGTTGGTTGTAGGAAATAGTGCTTATTTCGTTGTCACCAAGGCGTGGGATTAACCCAACTCGAACGCCGATGCTGTATTGCGTTTGCGTTAGATACGTTTCACTAAAATCAATGGCTGTTTGTAGTGTTTCTTCTTGCCCTAGCTGCCCATTAAATACATCAAATCCGTCAGTGACACCGTCGAAGTCAGCGTCTTGAAATCCTGCATTGGTTATACTAAAGGATTGACTGGTGCTTGACGATAACGTGAGCATTCCAATAGTTTGCTCTAGAGTAAGTGATATAGCATATTTTCCTTCATCTAAACCTGACACCGTTAAGGATCGTTCGTTTGTTACTCCGATTATAGCTGCAGGTGAGGCAATTTGAATATCAGATGTATCCCAATTGATGTTCGGATAGGGGGCCTGGAATCCACCTAGGTTTGCGTAAATCTCTACTGTACCGTTGCCTAAGTCTTTTGTATCAATCCAAATGACGGGTTTTGAGTGAGCAGAAGGGTTGCTGCCTAATGATATCTCGTTAATATCGGTTATACCGTCGTTATCAAAATCATCTGTTATCAGCGCGTCGAGTATATTGCCCGTAAGATATGTTTCAATCGCGTCACTTAGCCCATCTCCATCTATATCGCCATTGTTACCGTCATTAATGTTATCTGTTGGGTCTATTAAATTGGTAGTTACTGTAAGTTCAAAAATATCGGGAAGGTCATCGCCATCTCTGTCCATCAAAACGGTGTCACTATTATCGTTAATGGTGTTGGTTAAGTATGCTTCTATTGCATCGTTAACACCGTCGTTATCCATGTCTGGTTGATTGGCGTGTAAAGGGTCCGACGCTAATCTTACTTCTAGGGCGTCACTATAACCATCTCTATCGTAATCCGAACGCTTGTCTACGTTGAGTATAGAAAATATAGAGAGGTAGAACTCCACTGCATCGGTAACAGTATCGGTATCCGTATCTAATGAACCATTTTCTAACGGTAAATCCACTTGTAGAAAGTCTGACTTAGTTGTGACTAGCTCTGTTACATCTGGGATTCCATCATTGTCAGAGTCTGTTGACAGTTGGGTATTGATTGAGCCCCCGGCAGCGTTAAAATAAAACTCTACAGCATCCGTAACGCCATCCAAGTCAACATCAAAATTACCCGCTATGACTGGGCTATCAATAGATAAGAAACTACTATCAAGTATGACTTCTGCATAATCGGGCAACTTGTCTCCGTCAGAGTCGGTGTTAGGTTCAATGTTAGCTGCACCTCCACTGTTAGCTACTAGGGTTTCAATGATGTTTGAAATGCCGTCATCATCACTATCTGTTGTATCGACTAAAGCCGTACTTGATTCATCATTGTTAGCGAGGTCAGTTGCGATAACAGTAAGTTGCTGTCCATGTGAAACGGGGGCTGTAATAATGCAGTGATATCTTCCAGTAACGGCATCTGTGTTACTTGTGCATAACGTTGTGCCGAGTGCATCTTGGATTGTTATCGTTGACCCTAAAGGTCCTAACCCAATGATAAACTTTCCATCAGTAGGGTTGATTTGAGCCGGGCCACCTGGAACGAAATTTATCGTCTCTGTATCACTAATTGGAATACCATTAAGCGTAGCGGTTATCAGGGTGCTTTGTACTGTAGTGTTACTTATGGTCGCAGTATAACTACCGTTTAGATGATCGATAACGGAAGTGATTACGGCATCACCGTCATTACTTATTTCAATGGTATCACCCCCCACGGAGAGCAGGTTACCCAGTGCGTCGTAGGCTTGTACTGTAAGTAGCGAAGTGTCGACTCCGTTAGCGGTTACTAAAGATCGAGATGCAAGTAATGTTGAATTTGCTGCTGAGCTCGCTTCAAGAGTAAAAATAATATCTGCACTATCGGTAATAGGAGATCCGTTTATAGTTCCGTTTATCGTAATTGCTTCAGCAACATTGTTAGTTACCGTTGCGGAATAGGTACCATCACCGTTGTCGCTTACAATGCTGATAATAGCGCTTCCGTTTTCCGTAAGGACAATGGTATTTCCCCCATTACTTAGATTGTTGTTCTCAGAATCTCGAGCTTGCACGGTAATGATTGAAGAGGAAATTCCATCAGCAGCAACGGTGGTAGGGGATGCCGTAATGGTGGTAGTTGAACTAGAAGCGTTATCTGCTATAAACAATAGCTCGTCAGTATTTCCTATAGCGATTCCGTCAATAGTCCCGCCAATGGTTATTAGCTCTGCTACGGTATTAGTGATGTTTGCTGTATAGCTACCGTTGCCTCTATCGATTATTGAGCTGAAAATAGCGCTGCCATCTTGGGATAACGTTATTGTTGAGCCTCCATTAACGACGTTGTTTCCAAAGCTGTCTTTCGTCTGTACGGTAACCGGGGCATTTGATATACCGTCTGCGATGAGCTCGATGGGTATAACAGTAATGGTTGTTTCTGTGGCTGATACCGCGCCAGCGGTAAACGTAATTGTCTCGGTATCTATTATCGCATTACCGTCAATGGTGCCACTAACTGTCAGGGTTTCTGCAATGGTGCTTGTCAGGATGGACGTATAGGTCCCATTTCCATTATCAGAAACGGGTTGAATAGTGGCATTTCCATCCTGGCCTAACGCAATGATTGCACCTCCAGCAGTCAGATTGTTTCCTAGGTTGTCCCTGGCTTGTAGTGTTATTTCAATGGTATCTACCCCGTTAGCAACAGCCGAAGGGGGAGATGCGGTAATCAGTGTGAGTGCTCCAGAGGTTGCGGGTTGCCCAACACTCAATCCCTGAATGACATTAGCGGCAGCGTTGTAATCAGTATCACCCGCTTGAGACGCGGTGATATTGGTAGATCCAACCCCAACAATTGTGACAGTGGGTCCCGATACTGTTGCCACAGAGGTATTCGAACTGGAATAGTTTAGCGTCAACCCTGAACTTGTCGTTCCCGTTAACGAGAAAGGTGCATCACCAAAGGTTTTAGAGACGAGAGCCCCAAAGGTCGTGGTTTGACTGGCTTTGCCAACACTCAATCCTTGAATGACATTAGCAGCAGCGTTGTAATCGGTGTCACCTGCCTGCGAAGCTGTAATATTGGTAGTACCAGCCCCAACAATTGTTACAGTAGATCCAGATACGGTTGCCACTGCTGTATTTGAACTGGCATAGGTTAGCGTCAACCCAGAGCTTGCCGTTCCCGTTAACGCGAAAGGCGCATCGCCAAAGGTTTTAGACGCTAGGGCCCCAAAAGTAATGGTTTGGTTATTTTTAGGTGTTGTAAAAGTTTGCACTGTACCATAGCTAGTACCAACAATATTCGTTACATAAGCGTTAAAAGAATATGGAGTACTAGCAGTCAAACTAGTAATTGATTCACTAAAGACACCCGTTCCAGATCCATTGGTGTCTTTAGTAACACCGCCCCCCCCAATTTCAGGATTGGCGTTTGTTGCAGTAATTGAATATACAATTCCTCTTTCTGTAATACTTGTGCCACCATTTGCTGTTGCGTTTCCACCTAAAGTTGCAGAATCAGCAATAACAGCGCTAGCAGCCGTTGTAGTTACTGATGCAGCTTCTGGTGTGAAATTAACGGTTGCAGTATCAGTAATGCCGATAGAGGAAATGGTACCGCTTATGGTAATTAACTCGGCGGTGGTATTCGTTATTGTTGCAGAGTAGGTACCGTTTCCGGCGTCAGTGATAGTGCTAATGATTGCGTTACCGTTTTCTGATAGTACAACTGAATTCCCCCCTGTCGTGTAGGCGGTATTGGTATCATCCCGTGCTTGTACTGTGATGGTTGAGGTACTAATGCCATCAGCGGTAACGGTTGCTGGGGAGCTTGATATTGACGTGTTATCACCAGAGACAGCTGCGTAATATACTTGAACCTGTATGTAATCAACTAGAGTTCCAAAACCAATTCCGCCAGAAGTGCCCCTAAGTCGAAAATTGGCATCGGATAGTTCTGATTCGCTCCATGTATGGCCCCATGTGTCGGTGCTACCTCCAAGGTTGTTGGTACTGTAAAAGCAAATCAGAAGGCACGCCCAACCGGTTGTTTTTGTGTTGCTCCAGCTGGTACCTCCATCCCAGGAGAGACGGAAATCGATATCTGCTGTGCCAATAATAATGGCTGCTGCTTTTGCCTTAACGGTAACAACAACGCCCTTAATGTTAGCGCCGGCTGGTATACCGAAGTTGAAATCCAAATACTGTTGTGTTGAATTACCTGATCCTCTTGCATCGTTTCCATCATTTGCAAATACATTGTCAGGATTTGACCAGTTAGTCGCGCCAGAAGTGGTGGGGAAGTGTTGGCCGGTATCTGCGGCCACGGCAGATCCCACATATAGTAGGATGTAACAAAAAGCCAAAGCGAATATAAAGAAGGCAGGGGGGAGTCGAAATAGCTTATTCAGGAGTCACCTTTGAAAAAAGGAATAGACTATAATTTATAGAATGTTTTACCCTAAACGACAAGAAATTGACTGCTTATATTTGTTGTTGTTTTGATAATGAAAAATGAGGCTTTTTAGCTGATTATAGGTGTGATTAGAGATCTGATCGATACCCTGCTTGGAAAAGGTAATGGTTGGTCAAAGTGTTTTCAGGAAATGGGGTTAACACTATCATCACCAGTATGCATAGCACCGAAAGAAGAAATTCCCAAATCTTACGGTATTCGCTTGCTATGATTTATGTTACTAAGTGGGTTCGGTGCTGGTAGCAGCTGGGCGGTATTAACCGAAAATATTGCTATCGGGAGACCTTGGGCTTTATCGCTGGACAATGCGGTTACGGCAAGCCCCCCCAGGTATTGATTCAATTCATTTTGATTTAGCTGGTGTTTGTCCGCTTTGCCCATATTATGCTTACATAGGTAACTAACATCTTCTCGCCTGAAATCTACATTAGGGAACAGGGAGAATGACAGAATCTAGTGAGCCCTTTATGCCCGCAGTGTTTACAGGCTGTGTGAAAACGTAATTCAAGTATAATGCCCTTATTGTTTTTCTAGGGCATTTTATGAAGCGTTTTATTGAAGAAAAAAGTCGGTCACAGAACACATTGTTCCCCGAGT
>MAAC01009665.1_pt1 | contig 26113 bp, 23 predicted proteins | sample 1115981 | NCBI WGS metagenome assembly MAAC01 (sample SAMN04961126, study PRJNA320927) | seawater metagenome | isolation source: sample BD02T64 sea water enriched with oil for 64 days | place: USA:Gulf of Mexico | collected 2013-07-27
GGCCACGCCTGCGTCAAGGGCCGCTTCGCCTTCGGTTACGCCACCCACCAGGACCGCATTACCTCACCGATGGTGCGCGACAATATTGAAGACGAGTGGCGCGAAGTCAGCTGGGACGAAGCCTTTACCTTTGCCGCCGACCGCATGCGCGCCATCCAAAAGAAACACGGCCACAACAGCATTGGCGCCATTAGCTCCTCGCGCTGTACCAATGAAGAGGTCTGGCTGGTACAAAAACTGGTGCGTGCCGGCTTTGGCAATAACAATATCGACACCTGCGCTCGGGTTTGTCACTCCCCCACCGGCTACGGTTTAAAGACCACCCTCGGTGAATCGGCGGGCACCCAGTCCTTCGCCTCCGTGGCACAAACCGACGTGGTGATGGTGATGGGTTCCAACCCCACCGACGCCCACCCGGTGTTTGGCTCGCGTCTGAAAAAACGCCTGCGCGAAGGTGCCAAGTTAATTATTGTCGACCCACGTAAGATCGAGCTGGTCAACGCTCCCCATATTAAGGCTGACTACCACTTACCGGTGATGCCCGGCACCAACGTCGCCTTTATCAACGCCATGGCCCACGTGATTATCGACGAGGGACTGGAAGCCAGCGAGTTTATCGCCGAGCGCTGTGAAACCCCGGCCTTCGATGAGTGGCGCGCCTTTATCAGCGATGCCAGACACGCACCGGAAGCCACCGCAAGCGTCACCGGCATTCCCGCCGCCGACATCCGCGCCGCAGCGCGACTCTTCGCCACCGGCGCCAATGGCGCCATCTACTACGGTCTGGGTGTTACCGAGCACAGCCAGGGTTCAACCACCGTGATGGGCATCGCCAACCTCGCCATGCTCACCGGCAACATCGGTCGCGAGGGCGTGGGCGTCAACCCCATGCGCGGCCAAAACAACGTGCAGGGCTCCTGCGATATGGGTTCCTTCCCCCACGAGCTACCCGGCTACCGCCACATCTCCGACGGCGACACCCGCTCCATATTTGAAAGCGACTGGCAAGTCGAGCTCGATCCCGAGCCCGGCCTGCGCATTCCCAATATGTTTGACGCCGCCATCGACGGCGAATTTAAGGGCCTGTACTGCCACGGCGAAGATATCGCCCAGTCAGACCCCAACACCCATCACGTCGAAGCCGCGCTGTCCTCACTGGAGTGTTTGGTGGTGCAGGATCTCTTCCTCAACGAAACGGCCAAGTTTGCCCATGTATTTTTTCCGGGCTCGTCCTTCCTCGAAAAAGACGGCACCTTTACCAATGCCGAACGGCGTATTTCGCCGGTACGCCAGGCCATGCCGCCCAAGGCCGGTCTCGCCGACTGGGAAGCGACACTGGGTTTCGCCAAAGCGCTGGGGGTCGATATGCACTACGACCACCCCCGCGAAATCATGGAGGAGATCTCCCGCTTAATGCCCACCTTTGACGGCGTTAACTACGACAAGCTCGACCGCGATGGCAGCATTCAATGGCCCTGTAATGATGAGGCCCCCGACGGCACCCCGACCATGCACATCAACGAATTTGTGCGTGGCAAGGGCTTCTTCGCGGTCACCGAGTATGTGCCCACCGACGAGCGCGCCAACCGCAAGTTCCCACTACTACTGACCACCGGCCGCATTCTCAGCCAGTACAACGTCGGCGCGCAGACCCGCCGCACCGAGAACAATCAGTGGCACAGTGAAGACATTATCGAGCTCCACCCCCACGACGCCGAGGAACGCGGCATTCAGGACGGCGACTGGGCGGGTATTAAAAGTCGTGTTGGCGATACGGTATTGCGCGCCAAGGTCAGCGACAATATGCCGGCCGGCGTGGTTTACACCACCTTCCACTTCCCCGAGTCCGGCGCCAATGTGATTACCACCGACAACTCCGACTGGGCCACCAACTGCCCCGAGTACAAGGTCACGGCGGTGGAAGTCAGCAAAGTTACCGCCCCCTCGGCCTGGCAGGAGCGTCAGCAAGCCTTCAACGACCAACAACAGGGCCTGCTGAAAAAGGCACGGCGCCGGGATGAAAGCAGTCGCACCCCCGGTTAGCGACGAGGTGCTAGCGCCCGCCGTTAGCGCCTCTGTTACCGCAAACGACTGGCGCCAAGGCGTCAGCCTGTCCGTCGACGACCAGCTGATCGAGGAGGTCGCCGTGGCGCTGGTCTACAACGGTATCTCCCACGTGGTGATGATGACCACCCCCGACCACCTCGAAGACTTTGCCCTGGGCTTTAGCCTTACCGAGGGCATTATCGAGAACCCCAAGCAGCTCTACGAGCTCGACACACGGGTGCTCGACGACGGTATAGAAATAGCAATGACCATTAGCAACGAACGCTTTGCACTACTCAAAGCGGCGCGGCGCAATATGACCGGGCGCACCGGTTGTGGACTGTGTGGCGCGGAGTCGCTCGAACAAGCCATTCGCCAACCCGCCCCTGTTATCGCGCAACAAGCCTATAGCCACAGCGCTATCGAAACCGCTGTTGCCCAACTGGAAAGCCGACAACCTTTACAAGCCATTACCGGTGCCGTACACGGCGCAGCCCTGTGTCATATCAATGGCAATATCGAATTATTGCGTGAAGACGTCGGCCGCCACAACGCGCTGGATAAACTTTATGGCGCGGTGTGCAAACAATCAGGCTCAGTAATAAGCGAACGTTTTGTGCTCATTTCCAGCCGTGCCAGTTACGAGCTGGTCTTAAAAGCTGCGGTGATGGGCGTCGGTATGCTGGTGGCCGTGTCAGCCCCCACCAGCCTCGCCGTGCGCTTGGCCGAACAGGTGAACATCACCCTAGTTGGCTTTGCCCGCAGTGGTCGCCACATGGTCTACACCCACCCCGAGCGCATCGTCGCTTAAAGTAACTTCAGATAAGGAAGTAATGACTCGTGTCAGAAAACAGCAGTGAACACCTGGTAAAAATGGCCAATCAAATTGTGCAGAATATTCCCGCCGCCACGGCCGAGGCGAGAATAGCCAGTGCCGCCAATCATATGGACAAGTTCTGGTCGCCGCTGATGAAGAAGCAGATTGGCGAATACCTTGCCGCCGGAGGCGAAGATTTACTGCCCGAGGCCAGCCAGGCGCTAAAGAAAATGATCGGCTAAAATCAAGCCCTGACGCTTGCGGGCTACGCCAGCCCAGCGTTTTATTAGAAATAGCTCTGCCAGGAAAGCTGCACCTGTGAAAAGGCCTTAGAGAACTCTCTTTTTTCAGCGAGTTCGAATAAAATCGCACTCTCCTTTGCAACACTAAAGCGCAGACGGCCTCTCAGCTGGCTGCTTGTTTGGCTCTGCCCCGCCATATACTGCAGTAATTCCGTGTAAACACCGGCCTTCCAGCGATCCCCCAAGGTATAAATAATTTCGCCACTGAGGCCCAGGCCGGCCGCCGCGCCATGCTCTAATTCAGCGCCCACCAGCAATTGCGTATTGGCAAAAAACAGCGCCTGAGTTTGCTGATTTACTGCGTAGCTCAGCCCAACACCGCCTTTAAAAGCACCTAACAAAGGGCGCACATCGTCGTCGAAATGATAGCGCCGCAGCGCCGCAGATGCCTGCCAAGAAAGGGGCCGAATAAAGTCATTGCGAGCCGGTGCCGAGATAATATCGACAACATCGAAACTCTCCAACTGCAGGCTTTGCGACCCCAGGTAATAGCGTAACGACGGCTTTAAAAACGCCAGCTGCGCGCCTTGAATAAAGCCATTATCGGGGTCATACAGGTCGTGGTAGGCCCAGCGAACGTCAAATTGCAGATAGTCTTCCGAGGCCTCCCTTCCGTAGCGCCAAGCCATACGCCGGCCACCGTGGCCCTGATCCGGGCGGTAAGCGGGCTCTTTAACCGGCGTCGGTGTCACTACTGCCGACATCGCACTACGCGCTGTTAACAAGTCGTACTCTCTATCGCGTTGTCGCTGATTATCGCTGGAGACAAGGGTAGAGGCCTCAGCCCTTTGATCCTGGCGTCGATAACCACTAGCCTGCAAGTACTTCAAATACGCGCTAGCCAGCTCGAGCACCTCTACCTGTGTGGCCGGCGTTTTACTGACAAAGGGCTCCTTCTGCAACTGCACCTCACCCAGTGCCAAAGATTTTGCTATTTGCTGATCGGCAACACTCATTGCCGCAACTCGAGCATTGATGTGCTGGCGTAGGGAGGGCCTATAAGCGACCTTTTTTATTAAGCCCGGAACGTCCACCAAAGCCCGCACGGTATCGGCTGGCGCGGCGTCCCAATACACACTCTGGGTTAAATTTAACGCCGGTTTCGCCACCTCAAGCAATGCCAATAAGTGGTAGGAGCAGTTTTCATCAATAAAATAATAATCAAAATATACCGGTAATAATTCCCATAAATGCAGCAACATAAAGCGCACTTCGCTCGGGCTGTAATTCAGCGTGTACTCCCAAATATCCCGGTTTTCTATCTCGCTGTAGGCTTTCACGCGCTGGTAATAGGGTGCCAGTGTAAAGCGCCCCGGGTAACCCCCCGACAAACCCTTCAATGCAAAAGCAAAGCCACGACCCTCGCCCGCATGGGCGGCAAAGTTCAGCGTCCAGGCGAGTAAATCGGGTTTTTGCGCGGCCTTGCGATCCAGTCTCAAAAAGGTATGACCGAACATCGAGGCAGGGCTGTTTAACAGCGCTACGGGAAATATCAGCGTCAGCCCATCGGCATTCAGCTTCTTCAACCACTTATGCAAGGCCGGGCATTGCGAGGCGGGCAAGATCGTTTCATCGATATCTAAGGTGCGTCGCAGCCATGCCACCCGAGCGGGAAAACGACAGGCAAACGCCTGGTCGTTATTTTCTGCGCGGGAAAAAAGTAATTCTAGGGTGGCCTCCAATTCGGCCTGCGGCGAAGACTTACCCTGCGCTGCCAGAAAGAATTGGCTATCGTCGACCAGGCTTCTTTCGTTGCGAACCAAGAAGCTCGGCGAGTAATGCAGTAATACTCGCCACTCGGGGCGCCGCCAAACTTTCTGTGCTCTGGCCTCGAGCAGATACTGCCTCACAGCTGGCGTTTCAATACCCACTGCACCAGTAGTACTCCTAACAGTACTTCCGGCAACACTGGGCAGAGGAAAGAGCGCGATAAACAGGGCGGCTATTAGGGCAGGTCTAGCGGACAACAACACAGGCCTTAGAAAAGGAAGGGTCGAATATATGCACGTAAGTTGAGCTTGATAAAAATACCGGCTCCACACCAAGGTATGGAGCCCAACGCTTTAAATTTTAGCCTGAGCGATCTCTTGCTTTAAATGACTGACTAATTCTGCTGCCGTGGTTTGCGACGAGACAAAAAGATCCGTGAAATTGTTTTTTGTCAGCGCATAGAAGCTGTCCCGATGCCCTGGCTCGATGGCGAGAAGGGATGCCAGACTGGTCAAGTATTCTCCCTGACCCACCGACATATCGGCGCGCAAGCGCGAGAAATTGGCTGTCACGAACTCTTCAACGGCCTCCTCGGCCTTTTCATCGTCATCACCGAGGGTGGTACTGGATGTTAAATCGGACGATGCATCCGTACTCTGACCTGTGGTCGCCGAACTGGCATCGGTGGGTGCCGTGGTTACCGAACACGAAGCGATAAAACCAGCCGCCATCAACACCACAACCGCTGAACAAAAATTCTTATACAACATAATAACCTCCTTCATTAAAAAACTAGCTCAAGCATTACTCAAAGAGCGACCAGCCGTTCTCGCCCTTGCCAATCATAGCGCAAGAGCCGATGCCTTCGTGTTAGCCCTGCGGTGCACACTCAGTATCCAGCAAATCGCGAACGGATTTGTACAATACTTGAGAATTATAAGGTTTATGTAGCATGTCCGCATACAACTCTTGGTCAACACTCTCTACATTGTGCTCATCGGCGAAGCCACTGGCCAAGAGGATCTTTGTTGTTGGGTATTTTTCCCGCACCTCGCGCGCCAACTGATAACCGTTCATACCCGGCATAATCAGGTCGGAGAGCAATAAGTCAAAGCTGGCCGTCTGCATGATCTCTAGGGCCTGGCGAACATCTGTTGTGCGCGTTACCCGATAGCCCTTTTGACTGAGGAGTTCGGCGGCTAGCTCACACAGGGCCTCCTCGTCGTCGACAACAAGAATCTGTTCTTCTCCTCCCGCCACATCGAGGCCTTCTTTCAACTCGGACGCCCCTTCATCAGGTTCTTCGAGATAGCGTGGAAAATAGAGTACAAACTCACTGCCAAAACCCAACTCAGAATAGACCTTCACACCGCCACCAGCGCGCGTGACAAAACCGAAAACCTGGGACAGACCCAGCCCCGTGCCCTTCTCGCCCTTAGTGGTAAAAAAGGGGTCAAAGATTTGCTCTCGGGTCGCCTGATCCATACCCGATCCCGTATCGGCCAGGCGCAACTCGACATAATCACCCGCCTCGGGCAGACCCAATGTCTCCACATCGAACTGATTAAAACTAAAGTTGGCGGCGCTAATCATCAAGCGTGTATCCCGCGTATTCCCCTCCATGGCATGCATGGCATTGATACTCATATTCAGCACCGCGTCTTCTAGGTCGGAGCCATCGAGCCAGATCGGCCAGATATCGGCCGCACAATCCATCACCAACTGAATACTGACGGTGAGGGTTTTTTGCAGCATATCCTCCTGACCCTGCAGTAGTGCGGCAAGGTCAACCTTCGATGCAGCCGTCGCCCCCTGCCGAGAAAAGGACAGTAGGCGCTTGGTGAGCTTAGCGCCGCGCTGCCCCGCATGATTGATCTCGTGGGCATAATTGGCCAACTTCGGGTCGCCACCGAGCATCGTCTCCAGTAGGTCGGCATAGCCGGTCACCACACCCAAAATGTTATTAAAATCGTGGGCCACACCACCGGTGAGTTTACCCAAGGCATCCATTTTATAACTGCGCCGCAGCTGCTCTTCCTGTTGTTTAAACTTAGTTAAATCGTGACAGCTGCCGATAAAGCGTCGTAGACCTGTGCTATCTCGGGGCAATTCGGCAACCTGCAAGCGTATTGGAAAGATCTGCTTATTCTTATGCAGGCCATCAACGTCCCGCCCCCGGCCGATGACATGTGCCTCGCCAGTGCGCGCATAACGTTGTAAGTAGTTGTCGTGCTCAGCAGCCTCCGCAGCAGGCATCAATAGAGAGACATTGCGACCAAGGAGTTCATCGGCACGATAGCCAAACAGGGTCTCGGCCATTTTGTTTACACTCAAGACCTCGCCAGCCTCATCGATGGTAATGACCGCATCGACCATGCAGTTAAGAATATCGCTTTGTTCACGTTCTTTCAGCGACAGTGCCTCTTGGGCCTTCTGCTGGGCAGTGATATCAAGTACCACAGATGCCGCACCAATGACCTCACCCGACTCATTTTTTAACAGCGTATTGTGCCATTCACAAACAATATCTCTGCCATCTTTGGTGCGGATATGACTCCGGCTTGTTCGAGCCCCGGCGCGCTCGAACAAGCCCTCGAAAACGTGTTGCGCCTGTGTATCTTCAGTAAACAGTAAGCCGCTAATATCCCTACCTTTAATTTCGTCGAGGCTATAGCCAAACATTTCCACTGCGGCAGTATTCCAATCGACCACATGCTGCGCCGAATCCCACTCAATGGCCGCCAAAGGTGTTTGCTCACGATACAGTTTAAGGTGCTGGGCCGCAGCCAGAGCCTCAACCTCCATGCTTTTTCGGGCGCTAATATCGCGTCCCTCGTGCAGTATCTTCACCACCTCGCCCTGCTCATTGAACATCGGATGCATGCTGTACTCCACCCACAGTAAGCCGCCCTGCATATTGGCTTGTATATCACCATGAATACTTGCTCCAGCCTGCACATCGGTACAGTTGCTTTGCATTTGCTGCTGCAGAGCCGGGTCACCTTCAAACCAGGCACAGTCCCAGAGCTTCTTTCCCTTCACATCGCTCAGTGTGACACCAGCTCCCACCAGCGAGCTTTTATTGGCAAATATTGCCGTGCCATTGGGCTCGGTAATACACACCATAGTGTGCATATCGGCCAACAAGCCCTGTAATTCCTGCTGAGCCAGGGCTGTTTCTTGTCGCAACAAATACGCCTCACTGACATCATTGAACACCAGTACCATACCGAGGATTTGCTGATCGTCATCGCGAATCGGCGCAGCGGAATCGGCAATATGATATTGCCGACCATTCCGGGCAATTAAGGTGGTGTGATTGCTCAGCGACACCACTTCACCGCTGCGCAAGACCTTTTCAATCGGGTTATCGATGGCGGCACCGGTACTGGCATTGATAATATTAAACACCGTGGCAATGGGCTGCCCTTGCGCCTCGGCTATTGGCCACCCGGTTAGCGCCTCCGCCACCTTATTCATGCGGTTCACCAAGCCCATTTCATCACAGGCAATAACACCATCACCAATACTGTGTAGTGTCACCAGTAAGTCCTGGCGGCTCTTTTGGAGCGACTGCTCGGAGGCCTGACGCACGGCGGCCATGCGCAGGATACTCGCCGTCATGCTATCAATTTCGGGGATACCCACTGGTTTTAAACCCAGTTCATAATCACCGTCACCAATTTTATCAATCGCCTCTCGGGCCGCCATAAAGGGCTGTAAAAATCGCGTCATCAAGCGCACCAGAAAGCCGATCATCAACAGCACAAGAGCGGATAAAAAGAGCGCCAAGGTCACCACCGGCGACCAGACTTGGTGCAAGATAATTGCCGTCGGCAGCTCAGAAATCAGCGTCCAAGCCCCGACGCGTATCATTGAGCGAAAGGCATACACAGTCTCGCCTACCGTATTTTGATAACGCTTATGCAGCGGCCACGGGCTATCGTCGTGCGCAAGGCCAGCAGCGCTCAAATGTCTGGGTACATCACCCACTTGCGAGGGGCTGCTGGGCAGTGGCGTCACCAACCGGCCTTGAGCATCGAGTAAATAGTGGCGCTCGCGAAGCCCGGTGGCAGGGTTTGCTACAGATTCGCCACCCCGCCACAGGGTAGTGGCATCAACGCTGATAAGTAGTTGTGCTGTTAGCGGCGTGTGACTGCTTGCGATCATCACAAAAGAGAAGGTCTCACTCGGCGTTGGGGCCGCGACAATGGCGACATTAACAGCGGCCGGCAATGCTTGCCCGGCTCTGGTTTCAAGCCCACTAACACCCCCAACCATACTCTGTAGTACCTGCACCTCAGGGGTCGAGAGCAGTACAACTGCCGACGTGCCACGTTTGACCCTAACGAGCACCTCACCCTCGGCGGATACCAGCATGGCCTGTACAAAGGCGGGCTCACTATCGAGCAAGGACTGTAAAAACCACTGGCGTTGTTGCGCCGGGTCCTGCCCAGATTGCGCCAACCAAGGCAAGAGCTGAGCTTCGCGAGTCAGTAAACGACTAAGACGCTCAAGGTTGGCCTCAATGCGTAGCGCCAAGTCTGTGTTGGATTGCTGCTGGCGAGCCAGGACTGTGTCAAGTTGCTGCCGATAGAGCACCGTACCGTAGGCCAGCGTCATCAATAACAGTGGGATAATGGCTGACAAAAGTACCATCAGGGTGACAGGTTGTTGACGTGAGACCTTGCCCATCATAGCTTTTGCGACGCAATACAAGCGGCGTTTAGCGCCGTGGTGAATTGTTGGGCAAAGGGCTTAACAGCCCACAACCATTCAGCTCCGCGCGGCCCACAGAGTCTCAGCTGCTTATCTTTCGGTGCTATCAGTCTCAACATTGAACAGTAAAATCCCATCGGGCTTCAGTTCAAGATTAGCTCACCAGGCGCATTCAGCCCTTACCCACTAGCGCCCCAAGCGTCGAATCGCCGCCTGTGTCAGAAATTTATCATAGAGGTTGTCGTCGTTGACGCTGGTTTTATAGCCACCAGAAATCTCTTTTACCTGGGCCAACCGAGCCATACGGTTGACTTGAATATTGTGGGCGTGCACCCGGGTCCATGAAGCATAGGGGTGCTTGCCGTCGTAAACCGTGTTTTCACCGTCGGTGTACAGTGATGCAGCACCGTCAAAAGAGCGAAACATTTCACCGCGCCGATCATAGGACACCATTGCTAGGGGCAGGAGGGTGCGAGCATCAAACCAGACGCGCTTTTTACTGATTGGCGCACGGGGGAATTTCGTCGGCTCCGCCTCCACGACTATCGCCTCGGGTACCAGCTCGACGTCCATATCCCAAAAGGTATTGCCCTTGGGGCCGCCGTGGGTGCCGGCCTCCCAATTTTCATGCTTCGAATTCCAACTGCGTGAAATAGCGGCAAGGGTGGGGCCACGGCCGACAACCTTGTAGTTGCCCCAAGTCAAGAAGGGGTCGCCCGCCGTCCAAGCATCGGAAAGATAGAGCGTTGAACCCGGAATCATCGGCTCAAAACGTTGATTGGTGGGAAAGCGTCGCACCCGTTTAAAGGCTGGTAGGTAGCCGCTCAAGTCGGGGAAGCGACGCTGATCGTAGTGCCAGACATTCAAAAATGAGGTGCCGGCGATATCATTAGGGCTGACAAAAAATACCGATTGATAGCGCAGTTTATCTTCGTGACCGGGCAAATAAGGTTTCGGGTCGAGCACCGTTCGCGCCACAGGCGACATCTCCGCCCAACCCAGTTCATAGTTGTATTCAATATCACCGTTGGGCCCAACATCCTGCTCTTTGATGGCGTAAAACGACGCATCGTGGCGACCCCAACTGAGGGTAATACCGGCAAACACCTCCAGAGCCGTGCTCGGATTGGGGAAGGGATTGCCACCGATCCAGGGCAAACCCTCTTGCGTCACCACATTGCCATCATCATCAAACCTGGCCTTGCCATAATTGCGCAAGGTGGCCTCGTTATACTCCCAGGCACTGAGCTTCATAATATCGGTGGTGGTATCAATCATGCGCATTTGTCGACCCATTTGCGCAACCTGGGCGTAGCGGATGGGATCTAACAGATCCTTCACATGCTCGACATTGTCAGCGTTAATCATATCGCCGGTACTTATTTTACCGCGCGTATAGCTTTCGATAGACATCAACTCGTCGGGGTAGACACCGCGAATATCACCGGTGTCGGCGATCGCCTTCCACAGTGGTGACAATACGCCCGTCGCCAGCACACCCTTGCTCAGCTGGCCTAAAAAATGGCGCCGCCCATAATTAACGTCATACTTGCGGATTCTCATCGCCTTCCTTTTATTATCACATTCAAGTTGCTACACCCGGTGCGACTCGAAATACAGTATTGTTATTGGCAGCCCCATTCTTCCACACTTTGGTCCAGTGTCCGCTGCTCGCTCTGGTTTAGTAAATGACGATACACCGTCGTCTGCGCCAGTACCTTGCACAGTCCGGCAACGTCTTTTGCCCCCCCGTCGACGTCCTTGAATTGCCCCGCGAGGGCAACACTGCGTCGCGCCATGGCTGCACGCCAACGGGGCGAACCCGCAACTTGACCACGGGTGATTTTTGCCCAGGCCCGCTCCGCCTCAAACCAACGACCCAGCTGCTCGGCACTTGTGGCGTAGGCCATCCAGGCATTGCCGGAGTCGGGAAAGTCGGCGATCAATTGCTGGGCAATGGCATGGCCGTGCTGATGCTGACCCAGGGCCGTGGCAGCGCGTATCTGTAGTAGACGCAACTGTCGCTGGTCCTGGGGTTGGCCCACCAAGGCCGGATAAAAAACATCGCCGAGTTCTATTATTTGAGCGTAGTTGTGACGCAGTTCTTTCGCCAGTAAAAACTGGTAGACCTCCTTCTGCGCCATGGCATTGGCGGCTTGACGGGCCAGCCCCGCGATAAACGCCGGCAAATCCCTGCCCTGCTGATATTGATCGAGGGCGCGCAACTGCGTCCAGAACAACACCCGCCGGATACGCTGATCGAGAGCATGTTTTTTGTCGTCAGGTTTAGCTTGCGCCGCAACGTACATGTTGTCGATCGCAGCCAGCACCTCAGCGAGTTTGTCTGCATCCTCTACCGCTAGCACCGTGCGCATTTGTAGTGACACCGCCTTAAACCAAGCCTGCTTACGTTTGCTCCTTGGCAGATCGCCCAGTGCCACCAGTACTTTTTCGGCCTCATCGCGCTGAGCCCCAATTTCATCCTGAACCACGGCACGGTTAAAGGCGCTGATGGCGCGCTGAATTTGCGTCAAAGCAACGCTGCCCTTTAACTTTTTATCCTGTCTCGCCGCCCGCAAATGCTGTTTCACTGTTGCTGGGTCATTACTCAATTGTGCAATCATCAAATGGGCTCTGCCAACATCGACATCGCTCGGGCTGCTACGCAGAAAGTATTTGGCCTCGGCTAGTGCGCGCTGACGGTTAGCTCGATTGTCTCGGCGCTGATAGAGGGCCTGGGCAATCAGAAACTTTAACTTCGGCAGGGCCTGAGCCACCGGCTCGGGTAAGTCGGTTTGATGCTGCAACTGCTCCACTTCTTGGAGCGCATCGCGGGCCAGTTGTATTTTCAACAGGGCAACGGCGTAGTGGTATTGCAGTACGCGCACATTCACCCCCAGATCAAGCCCGCCCTGTTGGCGAAATGCCTGATATTTGAGTACGGCGGTATCGTAATGCTGCCAGGCATAGCCGTATTCGCTGTCGATATAGAGACTCAACAGGCCGATGTCGTGACCGGCAATTTCATCCCGATAGGCCAGAATGCGGCTCAGTAAGGCATCGTTTAAATAACCCAGTTCTATGACCCGCTTCAAGCGCGCCGCCGCTTCAATGGCACCGCTGTGGCTATCGCGCTCACGCTGCAACAGCATCAAAGCTTGATCCTGATAAACCCGAGCCGTGGTCGGTGTCAGGGGTTCAGCCGACATCGGCGGCAAGCTCGGCAACTCGCCCTTGCGGATCGCCAATAGCGTCAATTCCGTTTCAGCCTGGAGCCGCGCCGGGTTTTCCCGATCATTCGCCAGTGCCAGCACCAAGCGGCGCAAGCGCTGTTCTGCCAAAGCCTCGTCGCCCTTCGCCAGCGCGGTATAGGCCATGCCCAACCAACTGCCATAGACAATGCCCGGATAGAGAATACGCACCGAGGAACTCTGAAAACCGTGCTCGGCCTGATTCAGCCAGGTGACCTGCTCGCTCTGGCCTTGATAGCTGTGCGCCAGACCCAACTTGCTCCAGGCACGCCAATAATTGAAGGCCGACAGGGCATAGTTAATATCGTGCCAAAGGTCGGAGCGATAGAGCGTTTCCAGAGCCGCCTCCCGGTCGCCAGTCGCCTGCTCCAAATCCCTCACCTTGGCCCGACAGCGCTGGTAAAAGCCCTCGCCACGCTCGAGTAAATATTCAAAATCGGCCCTGCTGCCACCCCGTTCCTGCTCTCCCGCCACGAGCTTGCCATAGGCATCCGCAACGTCGACAAAGTCTTGAGGTTGTAGGCTGGCCAGATCGACTGCCAATGAGCGCTGAATTTGATCGAGCAGGGCCTTGCTCTGAACCGAGCCACTTATTTGGGAGGATTGCACCAATAGGGCACTCAACTCTTCACCCTGCTTTTGCGCCATAGAGAGAGGCGAGAGTAATAGGGTAAGCAAGGTGAGACAGCGCAGCCCACGCTGTGTGAAACACCCACTAGCTGCTAGAAAAGTCACTAAAAACCCTCCAACAATAAGGCCATTTCACGGGCGAATTGGCCGCCCATAATCAACGACACCAATTGCCGGGTAATATGTACGTCACCATCGAGGGTCGCCGCCACGCCGCCACCGGCCTCCGCCATCAATTGATAGTCCATCATCGCCGTCTCGTTGTAGAAGACACGGTTCACCGGGCGCCCCAGTGCTGCTTCGAGTACCGCCGGGTTGGCTAGATGGCTGACATCGAGGGTCGAGATCTGGCCATGGCCACTGGCGAATTCACGGTTCAGGGCCAGTAAGCGATTAAAGGTATCCTGATGGGGCGGCGCATCACCAATCAGCACAATGACTTTTTTAGCACCCAGGCGCCAACCACTTTTTTCCGTGGCGACCAGCATCCCCTCGTACACGGCCTCCTGCATATCGCCACCGCCCTCGGCTTTCAAATTACCCAAAAAACGGCTCAACTTATTGAGGCTAAAGGTCAGTACCTGATGCTGGGTGACATAGGAGGGGGTACCGACGTCGCGATAGGCAACCACACCAAAACGGGACACCGGCACTAAGGTGCGAATCACGTCGACGATATCGACGATGCGCGCCTGCACCTCCTCGATCACCCAATCCATAGAGCCTGTGGCATCAACCACAAACACCACGTCGAGGCCGGTTTCGCGCAGCCCCTGCACATAGGCCGCAAACTGATTGGCCGACTGGCCCAGCCCGCTACCGACACCGCTACCAAAACCGGCCAAGCCATCACCCGCGGTTGCCACCGTATCGGACAGTAAAGGCGCGGCAAAACCGGCAACCGTCTGGCCACCTGCGGCGGCCTCCATAGCGAGGTTAACCTCCGGTGGCGGTGCCTCCAAAGCGGAGGTGGCAACCAGTACCGGCGGCGGTTCAAACTCGATCGCCTCTTCAAATACCAGCTCGTCTTTTACCGCCTCCGGCTCGGCGATATCGAGGAGAATTTCGATGTCTTCAACCGCTTTTACAGTGGATAACTCGGGGCTAACAATATGCAGCGAGGCCTGCCAAGTGAGTAAAAAATGAATCGCCAGAGAAACCAACAACAATACCGGCCACAGACCCAGAGCCTTAACGCGCGTTAAGAGCGACAGCACTAATATTGCTCCGGGCTAGTCACGGTAACCAGTGCCACTCGGGTGACTTTGAGCAGGCGCAGTTCATCAAGCAACGGAATGATAAGAGCAGCAGGGGTTTGCCCATCGGCGCGCAAACTGATGCGCGAGGGTACGGGCAGCCCCTCGGCCTGTAGCTGCGTGGCCCAGTTCACCGGGGTGGTCGTCTCGTCCCGCCACCACAGCTGACCGTCGGCACTGAGTGACAGCGCCTCGGCCGGTTGAATCAAGATCTCACTGCTCGAGTCGGGCGGCGCGATCTCCTTCATATACGTTTCGCTAAAATTGCCGACGACAATAAAAAACAGCAGTAGCAAGAAGGTCATATTAATCACCGGCAACATATTGTCATCGGACTGTTTTTTCTTATCGTGCTCGCCGCCGAGATTAAACATCGCTAATCCCCCAGGGCCTGGATCTGCACTCGTGGCAAGGACTGAGCGCGCAGCCGGTCCATGGCCTCGACCAAGATTTGCAGGGGCACGCTGTCTGCGGCCTTGAGAAGTACCACGGTGTCTTCAGAAAATTGCCGACGCAGCAGCCAGGAACTGAGGTCTGCCAGCGCCAGGGACTCACCCTCTACCCACAACTTACCGCCGGGAAACACTTGAATCGTCAGGCTTTCGCCCTCGCCATGGCTCGCCTTACTGGGTTCATCGGGCACCCGAAAGGCCACTTCCCGATACTCGGTAAAACTGGTTTCTAAAATAAAGAACACCAGCAAGATAAACACCAAGTCGGCCAGTGGAGTCAGGCTAATGCGCCGCAGCGCTTTGCGATGGTGGGACTGTAAGTGCATATCGAGGCGACTGCGCTTAGGGCTTGTCGTAGAGCGTGACGGTAAAGAGCCGGGTCAGCTGATCTTCCATACTGCGGCGAATCGTCGTGGCGTGGCTATCGAGCATATAGTAGAGCAAGGCGAAGGGAATCGCGACGGTTAAGCCCACGGCGGTGGTCATCAGCGCCTCCCAAATACCCCCGGCTAAGGCACCGGAGTCGGCGCCACCACTCTGATTGGCCAGCCCACGAAAGACATCGATCATACCCAGTACGGTGCCCAGTAAACCGAGCATCGGCGACAAATAGGCAATTTGCTCGACAAAACCATTCATACCGTTGATGCGAGAAATAATCTGCTGACCCTGGCGATTCAATTCTTCGCGAATCGCACTTTTCTCTTTATCGCCCGTATCCAGCCAGCGAATACCCTGCCCCAGCATCGTGGCATAGGGGCCGGGGTCTTTGCTCAAGCTCTCTAGGGCTTGTTGCTTATCACCCGCAACCCAGTGGTCAACCGCGCCTTCAATATGGCGAATTTTAGCCAGGGAATAATGGCGATAGTGAAAGAGTTTAAAAAACACCAGGGTTAAACCCACGACGGAGAGGCCGATTAAAACAATAACGACAGGTCCGCCCTGTTCGATTAAATCCAAATCCATACTGCATCCCACTATGCGATTGTGTTTATTATTTTGCTATATAGCCGCCCTTAGAATCCGGCTATTCGCGCTTTATACTAACAGCAAGCACGCTCATTTCACCAACCATAAAAGAGCATTGCCGTTTTATTCTTGCCCCCGCCGCTTGCGGTTCTTCGGCGCTGGTAAACCGGCACATTCCGCCGGCAAGTCTCGGGGGTATTTTGCCAATGCGGGGTCCATCAACACCCAGGGTTGAGCAAAGTCTACCCAAGCATCGAGGCTGGGTGCAAATTGCTCGGGTTGATCGAGCGTACTGGCATAGACCGGGCGCATCGATTCAATACGTGCGGTGTGAGCAAACACAGTGGTACCACACCGAGGGCAAAAGCCTCGACTGACCGGGTGGCCACTATCACCCGGCGCCGTGTACTCTGTGTACTCACCCTTCAGCTCAAGCGCCTCCGTCGGCACCAGCACAACGCCGGCAAAGGCACCCCCGGTAGCATGCTGGCAGGCCCGACAGTGGCAATTTGCCTGGCCATAGGGTTGAGCTGAAAGAGTGTAGCGAAGGGCACCGCAAAAACAGCCGCCGCTGAGGGGTATTTGCATCGGGATAATCCTGTTCATTTTTTTTAGGACGCTAGCAACATCAGTGTCAGCATATTACCGACTCATAAATACGTGGAGCAGCGACCTTCAATTAAATCTCGCTTTGTTTCCAGAGTGTCAATTAGAAAATCACGGCACACTCGCACCCGGGCCGTAGAGCGCAAGTCGGCGTGAATCAGCACCCACAAACCCCAACCCATCGGCGCCAAGTCGAGCTTGAGTCGAAACAAGCCGGGGCAGATATCGGCCCCCCAGCAGGGCAAGCGAGCCATGCCCAAGCCCCCCACGACAGCCGCGCGCATGGTGCTGACATCGTCGGTACGCAACACCACTCGCGCATCGGGAAAATGTGTCGCCACCCATTCGGGCAATACCAACTCGTCGCGCCAGAGTATGACCTCCGGGCGGCGCAGCTGACGTTTCTGATAACTTTCCGAGGTATAAATGGCTGCGCCCACATTCGCCACCTTCTTACCCACTAGGTGGTCCGGTGGCCGCGGTGTGCCACGAATGGCGATATCGGCCTCGCGCGCCGACAAATCCCTGATATCGGCGGTGACGGAGAGCTCGAGCTCAATCTCCGGGTAGCGCTCACAAAAATCGCTCAATACCGGCATTACCAAGTCATTGACGGTGCTGTGATAAGCGGTGATACAAAGCCTACCCTGCAAGCGCGTATCGCGGCCGAATAACTCCCGCTCGACAATATGAGTGCGCTCTTCGATCTCCAGGGCATAGCGATAAATATTCTCCGCCGCCTGAGTCATTTCATATCCCTGAGCGAGGCGCTCGAATAAACGCACATCATGTTTCTTTTCGTATGCATTTATGCGGCGAGAAACCGTAGAATGGTTTACACCCAACTCAACTGCAGCCCCTGAAACGGTGCCTGTCCTCGCCACAGCGAGAAAATATCGCAAATCATCCCAATCATTCATTCGTGCATTATTGCACAGATGGTTTGCACTTTGTGTGAATTTACACAAAGTGGTCTCAGGCGTAATATTCCCCCCAAGCCAAGCAAGACAGATTCAAACGGCTAAGCCATCAACACAAACACAGGAAGAAAATATTATGTTGCACAAATGTGAAACCCAAGTTTGTAAAAGTCGACTCAGCGCCGGTATTACCGCCGGCCTGGTGATTTTAACCATCGCCATGGCGGAACTGATCTTAGTGGCACAAGTCAGCACACCCTTTTTATCCGCACCCATACCTTTTTAAAGCGTGCTGCTTATAGCTGCCGCAACAACAGGCACATGGCGCAACGCCCACCCCTCCCTTCGATACCGCGAAGATCAAGGCGGTATCGAAGTTTTTTAAGTACAAGACTTAAAGACAGCTCTAACTCGCCTCGCTATACAGACACTCTCTTTTTGTGCGAGGGCACAATCTCTCGACAAGTATCACCCTATCTCAGCCCAGTCACGTTTTAAAATGGCACGTCAAAAACGGGAAATCACCACTAATCCCAACAAAGCCACCGTATAACGCAAAATCATCATCGAGCATTGGGTATTTCTGAGGAGATCAACTAGGGTCTAGTTAAGCGCTCTCTATTAATAGGCAAAGCTCAAAAGGTAATACTCATGCCAGATCAAAACGACATACACGCTCCCCACCAGCACCCCACCCACCTATACCAAGACTGGGGGCTACTGACTGTAATCACTGTTGCCACCGCCATGATAATGGTAATCAAAGTGTTGCAGCTGCCCATGCCCTTTTTAACGCTGCCCTCTCTGTTCTAAGTGAACTTCTAGAAAAATTAGCGTTGAGAAAGTCCAGCGTTACCAGCCATAGAGATCGGGCGCAAACTTGGCCAAGTGGTATAGACCTTGTTGTCACCAAGGCGAACACAACAAGATCATAGGGCGCAAACCACCTAGCTCGGCAGCTTTAACACTGCCTTGGCAAGAATATTGCGCTGTACCTGGCTACTGCCCCCATAGATGGTGGAGGGGCGCGACAGATAATAGGTGTTGACGGGCTTATAGGCGGTGCCGTCAGAAAGGGGGATCACTGACTCGGTACCCGCAAATTCAGCGCAGGCATCGAGAATTAAATCCGTCACTTGCTGAAACATCTCGGTCACTGCCAATTTCAAGATAGATATTTCCGGCCCCAGTTGCTCACCGCGACGCATCACCTCTAGCATGCGTATATAAACCGCCACCGAATCTTCAACATCCATATGCAGTTTGGTGAAGCGCTCCTTAAACACGGGGTCGTCAAACAAACCAAAATCTTTGGCCATGGCTTGCAGGCGCTGTAAGGGGAACTTCGCTAACTTGGGGCTGCCGAGTAAAATACGCTCCGCACCCAGCAGCGCTTTTGCCATGGTCCAGCCCTGATTCACGGCGCCAACCATATTCGATCGAGGCACTCTCACCGTGTCGAAGAAAACCTCAGCAAATTCAGAGTAACCGCCGATATTCTGAATTTCCCGCACCGTTATACCGGGGCTATCCATCGGCACCAATAAGAAGCTAATGCCCTTTTGTTTCTTCGCCTCTTTATCGGTACGCACCAACAAGAAAACCATATTCGCCTGCTGCGCCATGGTGGTCCAGGTTTTTTGACCGTTGACGATGTAGTCATCGCCATCGATCTCGGCCGACGTGCGTAGGCTTGCGAGGTCGGAACCGGCACCCGGCTCGGAATAACCCTGACACCAAACATGCTCACCGGAGAGAATCTTCGGCAAATACTCCGCTCGCTGCCGATCAGTGCCATAGCCCAACAATAGCGGCCCCAACATGGTGACACCGAAACTGGGAATCACGAAGGCACCGACGCGGTCGAGCTCTTCGGAGAAGATAATTTGCCGATAGGGGCTAAGACCCATGCCGCCATGCTCTGTCGGCCAACCCGGTGCCACCCATCCCTGTTCGTTGAGTTTTTTATGCCAGCCCATAGACTGATCAAAATTCAGGCGCCGGGGTGGAAAACGCATGTCTTCGGGAAAGTTTGCCTCGAGCCACTCGCGAGTGTGGAGGCGAAATGCCTGGTCATCCATTCTTAGCTACCTACTTATTATTAATAATGAGCTATTGAATATAGTGGCGAGGCAACGCGACCCCACCACTATGTAGTCCCTATTAGCTGGGCAGCTTCAATACGGCTTTTGCCAAGATATTGCGCTGAATCTCGTTACTACCGCCATAAATGGTGGTTGGGCGAGCGCCAATAAATTCACCCGGCGCACTGACCGCCGTATCACCAGCGGGAATAGCGTCGGAGACACCACAGTTTTCGCCGGCCACATCGAGCATTAAGTCGGTGATGCGCTGCTGGGTCTCGGTATTCCAAATTTTCAACATCGACACTTCGGCGCCAATTTTTCCGCCGCGCTTCAGTACTTCAACAAAGCGCATATATGCCGCCGAGAGATCTTCAATCTCCAGCTTGAGCACGGTATAGCGTTCAACAAAGAGAGGGTCTTCAAACATACCGGCGCTTTCCGCCAGTGCTTTCAGGCGGTTCATTGCCAGCGAGGCCATTTTCGGGCTGCCGATAAAGATACGCTCATGGCCAAGTAATGCCTTAGCAATGGTCCAGCCGTCATTCTCTTTGCCCACTACGTTGGCAACGGGCACACGCACATCGTCGAAAAACACCTCGGCAAATTCGTCGTGCATGCCCAGATTATCGATGCCGCGCACGGTGATGCCCGGGGTATCGAGGGGGATCAATAGAAAAGTAATGCCCTGCTGCTTCTTGCCCTCTTTATTGGTGCGCACCAGGGTGAAGATCATATTGGCGTCCATCGCCAAGGTGGTCCAGATTTTGTGGCCGTTGACAACGTATTCGTCGCCATCGCGGACAGCGGCAGTGCGCAGGCTCGCCAGGTCGGAACCGGCACCCGGCTCGGAGTAACCCTGGCACCAAATGTTTTCGCCGTTAAGGATTTTCGGCAGATAGTGCTGACGCTGCTCTTCGGTACCGTACTGAATTAACAGCGGCCCAATCATCGTCATACCCTGATCCGGCGTACGGCCGACACCGTAGCCTTCAAACTCTTCCATTAATATCAGCAGCTTATTCGCGTCGAGCCCCATACCGCCGTGTTCGGCGGGCCAACCCGGTGCCAGCCAGCCCTTTTTAGCCAGGGTCAGATACCAGTCGCCGCACTGGTCCCAGTGCATGCGTTCGGCCGGAAAGCGCAGCTCGTCGGGGTAGCTCTCCACCAACCAGTCGCAGAGCATTTTGCGGAAGTCACCATCCGCCATCGCGTTGTAATCAGTCATTGTTCTCTCCTAAAACTTAAATTGCATCATTCACTCAAGTAAAACCGGGCCCACTAACAGCCCTATTTACGTCCTGCCTTACAGCCCCGTTTTATAAAACCAAGGATGCATAACGGCCACGATGAGCGGTGGGGTTGCCCCACAAGGAGGAGAGATACATGGCTTTTTTCAGATAGAGACCGATATTGCACTCGTCGGTATAACCGATGCCGCCGTGTAACTGAATGGCATCTTTGGTGATTTGCAGGGCCGCATCACCACAGCGCGACTTCAGCTGGCTAGCGGCAATCGCGCGCTCCTTATCAGAGGCATCGCCATCGAACAGGGCTGTGGTTTGCAACAGGACGGAGCGAGATATTTCCGAGAGTACAAACAGATCGACCGCCTTGTGTTGCAGCGACTGAAAGCTGCCAATGGGCTTGTCGAACTGCACGCGCTGAGTCAGGTAATCGACGGTAATTTCCAAAGCGCGGGTCATTACACCCAGTAGCTCGGCACTAGCGGCAACGCGCGCTTCGTCCAACGCAGAAGCCAGCGCTTGTTCGGCAACGGCGGCACTGGCCACTTCTTCACCGGCGACCACATTGTCAAAGGTCAGCGTCGCATAAAAACCACCATCGACACGCTGGGCGTATTCAATGCTCAAACCGCTGGCATCTTTCTCAATCATGTACAGAACAGTCCCTTCGCTGCTAGCTGCAGACACGATAAAGGCATCGGCACCACCGGCATCGGGCACAAACAACTTTTGACCGTTCAACTTACCATCGGCACAAGTGACCTTCTCGGCTTTGACATCGAGAGTGGCACGCGCTTCCTGCCAGGCAATGGCCGGCTTCCACTCACCGCTAATCAAAGCCGGCAGACGGGCTTTCTTGAAGGACTCGTTATCGCTTTTAACGATGGTGCGCGCCGCCAATACTGCGGTGGCAGAAAAGGGTGCGGGCACTAAACCTTTGCCCAGCTGGATTAACACCAGACTGAGATCGGAGAACGACAGGCCGATGCCATCGTATTCTTCCGGCACTAAAAAGCCCAACCAACCGGCTTCGGCCATTTCGGCCCAGGTCTGGGCATCGTAACCGGGCTGCGTGAAACGGCTTTCACGCACCTTTTTAAGCTCTTCGTCCTGGGCGATAAACGCCACCGCGCTATCTTGAATCATCACCTGCTCTTCGCTGAGCACGTCGATACGTGACTGTAAACTGATGTCTTCCACTTTCCTCTCCTCGTTCGCGGGGCGTTCAATCACACCCCATCACTATTTTCAACCAACGGCGTTAAGCCCACCGGCAATGAAAAACAACTATCGTTCTATCCTATGGGTTTAACGTAGAGCACTAAGCTGTGGCCAACTAGTTCATAACCGTGTTCGGCCGCAATACGGCGCTGCAGAGCCTCAATCTCTTCGCTGTGAAACTCCGACACCTCGCCACTACCGACGCAAATCATATGGTCGTGATGATCACCGCGATTCAGCTCATACAGCGCCGGACCCGTATCAAAACTGTGGCGCTGTATCAGCCCCGCCGTTTCAAATTGCGTCAGTACGCGATAGACCGTGGCGATACCCACATCTTCACCTTTTTCATGGAGGCAACGAAATACATCGTCGGCACTCAGGTGTTTCTGTTTTGCACTTTCCATGATTTGCAAGATTTTGATACGGGGATGTGTCACCTTCAAACCCGCTTTTTTTAACTCTTGATTACCTTGAGACATTGATGACCTCTTCTCACAGATTTGGTGAATAGGGTATTATCCCCGTTCGATTCATAGACTGGAACCCCAAATGCCAAGCAGCTCGCCCCTGGCCCTCATAATTCTTAGTGCCGCGCTGTTAAGCGGCTGTTCACAGGGCAATATCGTCAACCAGGAAATGGTCGACCAACTGCGCCCCGGTATGACGCGCTCCCAGGTACGCTATATTTTTGGCACGCCATTACTGATGGACACCTTCGACCAAGACCGCTGGGACTACTACTACGGCATTAAGCCCCCCGGACGCACAGAAACGCGCGAACGCATAACCGTCTTTTTTGAAGGTAACACCCTCACCCATTTCAGCGGTGACTACCTACCCACTAGCTTGCAAACCACAGAGGCCGACGATGCAGTCACTGCCGAAGCCCTGCCCTCCTCAAGCGAACTCGAAACCGCCGCGCTCAAGACAACCGAGCTAACGCCCACCGAATAGAGCACAAACAGCCGAAGCTATACTTCGGCTGTCTTTCCTGTCGCTGCCTTGGCCTCGGCTTTCTGTGCCGCTCTCTCCTCCCGCGCCTTGGCAGCACGTTGTTTACGCACCTCTTTCGGGTCGGCAATCAAGCCGCGATAAATCTCGACTCTATCCTGGGGCTGTAGTACATACGCCTCCGCTGCCGGCATGCCCTTAGTGCCTAAAGTATGGCTAAAAATACCCAGGGTAGCGCCATCGACATCGATCTCAGGAAAGGTCGAGACAATATTTGACACAACCACTGCCTGCCGTGCCGTAGTACCAGGCGACACTTGCAGGCTAATAATTTTTTGCTTATCGGGTAGCGCATAGGCCACCTCGACCGCTATCGTTTCGGGTATATCGTCCTCTATCACTCTCTACACCACCTTAAAGTTCCTGCCAAACTGACCCCTAGATTCTAAGCCCACACAGCACTAGCCTGCAGCTGCGGGCAGCACCGCATCCGCGCGCCGCACCAGCGCCGCCACCAAATTATCGGCCACCCGGGTAAACAACTTGCCCGCTGCCTTGTTCAACATGCCACTTTTAAAGGCAAACTCCAGGTCGAGGCTCACCTTTGAGGCGTTGTCCTGCAGGGCTTTAAACTGCCAGACGCCCTGAAAATAGCTAAAGGGCCCGTCGACCAGAGTCATTTCCACCAACTGAGGAGCCGACAAATGATTGCGCGTGGTAAAACTGTGGCTAATGCCCGCCTTGCGTAAATCCAGCCGAGCAATAATCTCTTTATCATCACGACTCATCACCTGGGCACCGGTACAACCGTCCATGTACTGGGGATAGGCCTCGATATCATTGACTAAATCGAACATTGCCTGGGCCGAGTACAGCACCAGCGCGCTGCGCTGAATGGAAGTTGTTTTCATATTGTCACCCTCTACCCTGCCGCTGTAAACGTGTCGTACAAGCCAAGCAGTAACACCGCACCGATAGCAAGCGGACAAATGTAACGCAGCACCCACAGCCAGAGAGGATAGAACCTCGAATTATCGCCACTAAGTTCGCTTTTCACCATCATTTTCGGCATCACCCAACCGACAAAAATAGCGATTAACAAACCGGTGAGCGGCAGCATAATACGTGAAGTTAAAAAGTCTATAGCGCCGAAAAAAGTAAAACCGCCCAGGGTAAAGTCGGCCCAATCATTGAAAGACAGCACCGTACCCAAACCCAGCGCCCAAGCAATAAAGCCGAGGCTGATATTGGCGGTAAAGCGATTAAAGCCTCGCTTCTCAATCAACCACGCCACCCCCGGCTCGATCAAGGATATCGCCGAACTCCAGGCGGCAATGGTGACCAAAATAAAGAACACCATACCCACTAATAAGCCCCCGGGCATGGCGCCAAAGGCCACCGGCAAACTGACAAACAACAGCTCCGGCCCCGCCCCCGGGTTAAGGCCCGGGTTGGCAAAAACAATGGGGAAAATGGCCATGCCCGCCATCAAGGCCACCAGTGTGTCCAAAAATGCAACCATCAACACGGTTTTACCAATACTGGCACCCGCAGGCATATAGGCGCCGTAGGCCATAATAGAACCCATGCCCAAGCTCAGCGTGAAAAAAGAGTGACCCAGGGCCTCCAATACCGAGCGCCCGGTGAGGGCTGTGAAATCGGGGCGGAATAAAAATGCGGCAGCCGCAGAAAAATCACCGTGACGGTAGGCAAAAATCAACATCGCCAACAGCAGAACAAACAGCAACGGCATTAATATGCGCACCGCAACACCAAGGCCCTTAACCACACCGCAGGCCACCACACCAACGGTCATCAACATAAAGAGCGATTGCCAAGCCACCAAGCGAGTCTTATCGGCCAGCAGGGCGTCAAAAAACGCCTGGGATTCGGCCACGCCAGCACCCTGAAAAGTCCCCCGGCCCATCTCGGGAATATAGGCCAGGGCCCAACCGGCAATCACCGAGTAAAAGGAAAGGATTAACAGCCCAGCCACCACGCCCAGCCAGCCGAGATGATTCCAAAAACCATGTAAACCCGCTGCACGGGTCAGCTCGCGCATGGTATTGATCGGGCTCTGCCGCCCGCGTCGACCGAGCAACACCTCGGCCACCATCACCGGAATACCCAGCAATAGAATGCACACCAGATACACCAACACGAAAGCACCACCGCCGTTTTCGCCGGTGATATAGGGGAACTTCCAGATATTGCCGAGCCCAACCGCAGAACCGGTGGCCGCCATAATAAATACCCAGCGGCTACTCCAAGCAGGGTAGGACTTAGTTTGCGTCAAGGCCAAACTCATTTCTAGAAAAGGCGCACATTGTACCCTGTGCCCGGCCCGCACAAAACAGCAACACCCTCCCTAGCCAAGACAAGTACGACCAAGCATAGGCAGCACCCGCGCCACACCGTATAATCGCGCCATGGCCAAAAAACCCAAGAAAAAATCCAACTCCAATAGCATCGTCGTCAACAAGCGTTCGCGCCACGACTATGCCATTGACCAAAAATTTGAAGCCGGCATCGCGTTAATGGGCTGGGAAGTGAAAAGCATTCGTGAGAAGAAAATTCAACTCACCGACAGCTACGTGCACATTCAAAATGGCGAGGCCCTGCTGTTTGGCGCCAATATCACTCCCCTGCCCACCGCTTCCACCCACTATGTCACCGAGCCCAATCGCAGCCGCAAGCTTTTGTTACACCGCCGCGAGCTCGACAAAATTGAGGCCGCCGTACAGCAAAAGGGCTACACCTGTATTTGCACCGCGCTGTATTGGAAGGGCCACCTGGTAAAATGCGAAGTTGCCCTCGCCAAAGGCAAGGCCGAATACGACAAGCGTCAGGATGACAAGAATCGCGACTGGCAGCGCCAGAAGCAACGCATCCTCAGCCACTCCTCTTAAATAAAGCGCTACATCTATCC
>MAAC01018457.1_pt1 | contig 26096 bp, 21 predicted proteins | sample 1115981 | NCBI WGS metagenome assembly MAAC01 (sample SAMN04961126, study PRJNA320927) | seawater metagenome | isolation source: sample BD02T64 sea water enriched with oil for 64 days | place: USA:Gulf of Mexico | collected 2013-07-27
GACAAAGCCCGTTTGTTGTCGCAACCAGATCTGGCTCAACATAGGATGGGTGTGCTACTTGCATTGCACGGAATTTCCTAAGGAATTTACCCATGAGCAAGAGACCGACTATTATTGACGTTGCCAAAGCGGCCGGCGTTTCAAAATCAACGGTCTCGCTTGTCCTGCAGAATAGCTCTTCGGTGAAGGCGGAAACCCGCACGCAGGTCATGCAGGCCATCAAAGACACACGCTATGTCTACAACCGCGCCGCCGCCAACCTGCGTGGTGCGGGCACCGGATTGGTTGGGCTGATCATCAATGATCTGCGCAACCCGTATTACACGGAACTGGCGGCCTCGGTGCAGATGAAGTTCGCGGAACGGGGCTATGCCACCGCAATTGGCAACTCAGATGAAGACCCTAAACTGCAAGAGCAGTTGATCACCTCGATGATCGAGCATGGTGTTTCAGCCCTGATGATTGCGCCGACCTATGGCGGCGATGATGCGCCGTTCAAGGATATCGAACAGGCCGGCATCCCAACCGTTCAAGTGCTGCGCTCCCTCTCGGGTGAATCGGTATCTTTCCCCTTATTTTCGATGGACTACATAACCGGCGGCCTTCTTGCCACCGACCACATGCTGGCCGCCTGGGGGCCGAATATCGCCTTTGTCGGCGGTGTGGAATCTCGTGATATCACCATTGAACGCAAAAGCGGCTACATTAAGAAAATGACCGATATGGGCCTTGATCCTATTTCGTTCCACGGGCAGGCCAACCGTACTTTTGGCTATGAGACGGCCCTCGAAATTGCCAAAAATCACCCCGAAATCACTGGTGTTGTCACCTTCAACGATCTGGTGGCCCTCGGCATGCTTGGCGGATTTGCGCAGGCCGGGGTGAAGGTCGGCGAGGACATCGGTATTGTTGGCTTCGATGACATTCAGGAGGCTTCGCAATGTTATCCCAAACTCAGTTCAGTGCGTTGTGACGTCAATACATTTGGTCAGCAGACTGCGGATGTATTGCTGAACTGGGTAGAAAACGACGTGCGCCCCAAGGATCAAGTCCGGTTTCCGGTTGACCTTGTCCTGCGCGCGTCAAGCACAAGAGATTAAAATAATGAACCGTACTCAAATTCTCCGTGACCTGTTCCAAGCCGCCGTTGCTGCCGCAGATCCCATGAAAACCATTCCCAAGGCTCTTGGTGAAAAGCCAAAAGGGCGGGTGGTGGTTATCGGTGCCGGCAAAGCCTCGGCCCGGATGGCCGAGGCAGTCGAAAGCCAATGGGGGCCCTGCGAGGGACTGGTTATCACGCGATACGGATATGGCCGTCCGACCAAAGGAATCGAGATTGTCGAGGCCGCACACCCGGTGCCGGACCAAGCCGCCTTTGACACGACGGATCGCATGTTATCTCTGCTGTCCGGTCTTGGGGAAGAGGACTTTGTGTTGGCGCTGATCTCGGGCGGCGGGTCATCTCTGCTTTGTGCTCCGTCACAGGGCATTAGCTTGGGCGACATGCAGTCCGTACACCAAGCGCTGCTTGAATCAGGTGCCCCGATCCAGAAAATGAACACAGTGCGAAAGCACCTATCCCGCATCAAGGGTGGTCAACTCGCCGCCGCAGCCCACCCGGCAACGATGTTGAGCCTGATGATTTCGGATGTGCCCGGCGACGATCCAAGTGACATTGCATCGGGCGTGACTGTTGGTGAAAGCTCTACTTTGCAGTCGGCGCTGTCGATAATCGACGAACACAAAATTGAGCTGCCCGCCTCTGTCATGGCTGTATTGAGGCAGGGATCCTCTGTCATTCCTCCTTCGGACAGGCGTCTTGAAACGGTTCGCAACCAGATCATTTCCGCCCCATCGCAGTCATTGGAGGCCGCCCAAAACGCGCTTGGTGACATGGATGTGGACTGCAGAATCCTTGGTGACGCCATCGAGGGCGAAGCCAGAGAGGAGGCCGTGCGGCAGGTCGAACTGGCAATGGACATACAATCGCGAATGTCCACTGGGGACCGGCCAGTACTGTTGTTGTCCGGGGGTGAGTGCACTGTTTCTGGCTGGGGTGGCGGCATCGGCGGGCCAAACGCCGAGTTTGCCTTGGCGGCTGCCATAGCCCTTAATGGATGCGCAGGCATACATCTTTTGGCCTGCGACACGGATGGCGTTGACGGGGCAGCCGAAGTTGCCGGTGCAGTGGTGCATCCCGGGACTTTGTCACAGGCGTCTGAGATGGGGCTGGACGCCAATACCTATCTCGACCGCAGCGACAGCCACAGTTTTTTCGAACAGGTCAAAGGCCAAGTGGTCACCGGGCCAACGCTGACCAACGTAAATGACTTCCGCGCGATTTTGATCGAAGTAAAAGGGTAGATAATGCTAAAGCACTGCGTCTTTCTCAACTTCAAAAATGAAGTCTCAAGTGACGAAAAAGAAGACATCATGGCGGGGTTGGCCAGCTTGGTTGGCGTGGTCGATGGATTAATCGACATGACATTCGGCCCCAATCTCGATTTCGAGGCGAAAACACCGGATTTTGATTACGGGTTCATCGTGACATTCCGCGACCGCCAAGCCCATCTGGCGTATGAGGTACACGAAACCCATGTCGAAATGGGCGGAAGGTTGGTTGCATCATGTGTCGGCGGCTACGAAGGGATTACGGTTTTTGACCTAGAGGTCTAACAATCGCGCCTGAATCCAGCGCGCTGGATTCAGGCGATCTCAGCAAGGCCTGCGGGCCTGTTCCTTGATTTTTCCCGCCAGTAAGGTGTCGAAATCAAAGTGGCCCTTATCTTTGATACCTATGGCCCAAGGATGCATTCAACAGATGGAAGAGTGGTTTCGAATTTCATCGTCCAGGCTCTATCTGGGCAGGGCATAACTCTTTACGGGGATGGTCGCCAAAGCCGCTCATTCTGCGATGTCGGCGATCCCGCGGCCGGACTGCGGCGCCTTGCAGAAGCCGACGCCAAGATCTGTGGGCCTGTCGATTTCGGCAGCACTGACGAGTGGACGACCCGCGTCGTCTCCACCCGGTCATATCCGTCGGCAACCGATTGCTGCCATGGCATCCCAGTGTCGGCATAGACACTGGTCTGTGTCAGACAATTGTTCATTTCCACAGGAACTGGGCCGATACAGTACCGGAAAGAGCCCATATTTCCTGACTACAATAGGTCAGTCTCGTCAACGCGCCATGTAGTGGTAGCCATTTTTTACATAATTCTAATTATCAGCAAAGTTAAAATGCCTCGGGGCACATTCTAAACTCGGTTGCGACATTTACCCTATCTTGCTGGAAAGCAAGGAGAATGAATATGGTCCACACAGAGTTAGATTTGCGCGAACGGCGTGTAATTGAAGACATGTTGAACGCAAAAATGCCTGTAAGCAAGATCGCCACCGAGATCGGTAGGCATCGTTCAACGATCTATCGCGATATCAAACGCAACGGCTTCGTAGATGAAGAACTGCCGCAGCTGAGTGGTTACTATGGAATGGTTGCCCAAAAAACAGCGCGGGATCGTCGAGCACGACGTCGCAAACTGGTCCGGTTGATCGACCTGCGTAAGGCGGTCATCACACAGCTCAAAGAAGGTTGGTCGCCCGAACAAATCGCCGGCCGCCTGCAATTTGAGGGCCAGCCTGTGCGTGTAAGCCATGAGACAATCTATGCCTACGTTTACGGCCCAGATGGCCAATCCAAATCACTTGCACGTTACTTGCCAAACCGGCGTAAGAAGCGCCAGCCGCGTCATTCACGCAGGTCCCGTGGCCTTGTTTTCCCGCCAGATCGTTCCATCCATGAGCGACCTGCTTACGTCAAAACCCGTGAGACATTTGGTGAGTGGGAAGGCGATCTGATGATCTTTGAACGCGCTCAGGGTAAGATGAATGTGGCCTCCTTGGTCGAACGGAAGACACGCTTTGCTGTCCTGTTTCGCAACAACGACCGTAGCTCGACGCACCTGATGAACAAGCTGATGGACGTTTTCGAACCCCTGCCCCAACTGGCGCGCAAATCCATCACCTTCGACCGCGGCATTGAGTTCCGACATTGGCGTAAGCTCAAGCCAGGGATTGGAACAGAGGCCTGGTTTTGCGACCCGCAAGCACCATGGCAGAAGGGATCAGTCGAAAATCTGAACAAGCGGGCACGCCGCTATCTGCCAAGGGACACGCCCGTGGCCGCACTCTCAAATCGAGATATGAAGTCGATTTGCGACCGCTTGAATGGCACACCAAGAAAGTGCCTGGGATGGAGAACTCCAACTGAAGCCTTCAGGGACGAGCTTATGAAACTGAGATAGAGCAAACTGTCGCAACGACCCTTGAGATTCCATGGGTGGGCGCTACTTCCAACTGCGACTCTTGTTAGAAACCAATGTGTTATCTAACGAGAGGAATCGGTATGGGAACCGTTTATAGTCAGCTAAGTATCACAGAACGACGCAGAATAGAACGCTGGAGACATACAAGGTCCCTATCGTAAGCTGCACCGGTATCTGGATCTGCGGGATGAAGTGATCAAGCGTCACCCTTCCCTTTTAAAGCGCAGGGCAATCGATAATATTGGCCCTTCTCTAACCCGTACCCAATTTTGTTGAGACCTTGGTCAAACAAATCTCTGTTGCCACACCTCAGAACGCATAATCAAAGCTGAGCTCCAGCCCGGTGCGGGTGATATCGCCAATCCGGTCAACCCTGACCTTTGCATCCAGCAGCGCGCGACCATCCCGAGACACGGCATAAAGCCCCACCGCAAGCCCACCGCCACAATCGCTGGTCGAGGTTCCCGATTTGACCATTTCACAGGTCAGGTTGGGCTTGAAGCTCAGCATCCTGTTGCTTTCCAGAGCTGAGCGACCGTCCATCGGAATGATAAACTCCGGCGCAAAGCTCAGCGTGCCAAGCGCCACATAACCGGCATCCAGCGTCAAGCTGCTGTCGGTCAGCCCAAAAGCGGTACCGGTCAGGCCAATCACCCCTATATCGGTATAACCATAGGTAAAGGACAACTCAGGCCAGAGCTCATATCCTGACATCTCATAAACACCAGTCAGCGCCGCCCCAACCGTCGTGGTATAGGAGTCGTAATCGCTGCTCAGCGCCAGGGTGCCATTGTCCAGCTCCAGATTGTTGCGCCCGACCCCAAAGGAAATGAAGCCATCCGCATAGACCCGTTCCGCCAACTGGCTGACAAAATAGCCACCAATCGAAACACCAATACTGTCCTGGCTGCCACTAAAGCTGCCTTCGATATCAGATCGCCCCAGATCCAGACCAATATTATAGCCCAGCATGGTCCGGTCATTGATCATCTGTTCCCAGGCGATCTTGCCGCTGAGATAGGCGCTGACGGTCCCGTTTTCGTCCCGGCTAAGGTCAAAATCGCCAAACAGAATGCGGCGGTATGAGCCCTCAAAGTTGCCACGTTGCTGAGAGAACACGCCGCGGGTGTTGAACGCCCTGTCGACAAATTCCAGGCCACCATCAACGTCAAAATCAAGATTGTTGCGGCTGGCAAGTCCGCCACCGGGGTCGTCCAGCTGAGACTTACCCAGAATGAAGCGGTTGCGCGCCTGACGAACCATACGGGTATTGGCCTGAACCCGGGCATTCAACTGAGTATAGGCCTCGTTTTTGACGATATCGCGGATCTCTTCCCGATGTTCCTCAAATTCCTGAGCTGGCGACGAGCCGCGCACGGAATAGTCGGCTGCTGCCAGATTGCTGTTGCCAGCGGCATCCTCGGCGACACCGGCCGCCAGGCCAATGACCACTGTCTCGCCAATTTCAGGGGTGACATCAAAGGTGTAGACATGACCGCTGCCGGCAAAATTACTGATAACGCCATGGGCTATGCTTAGGTCGCCTTGCTGGAAGCCAATCACGTCTTCCGAGAAGGTAACGGTGGCCTGAAACACCCCCCCGACTGCATCAGAGGGACCGGTGATTTCAACACTTGGCGCGGTGCTGTCGCTGGTGATGCTTAATTGATCCGCCGCCGCGTTCCCATTGCCCACCGCATCCTCCGCCACATCTGCGGCGATATCGATGGTGACCTCACCATCGCTCTGCGGGGTCACGTCAAAGGTAAAGACAGTGTCGTCGCTGCTGGCCAGATTGCTGGCGGTGCCATTGCCAACCGTAATGTCAGCAAGCTGGAACCCAATCATCACCTCATCAAAGGTGGCGGTAACTTGGAATACACCTGACAGGATTGCAGCGTCAGCTGACAGAGTCACACCGGAGGCATCGGTATCTACGGTGATACTGGGACTGATGCCTTCAGTACCCGCATTGCCCACCGCATCCGTATAGCTCCCCGCAGCCACAGTAATCGACGGCGTGTCGGTGCTGCCATCAGTTGGGGTAAACACCGCCGTATAGATCGCAGGATCGCTCCCATCCACCGTGACGGAGCTCAGGGAGCCGCCGGTCACGGTGATGTCGCTGTCCTCAAATCCAGTTGGAGCGTCAGTGAAGGTAAAGGTGATAAGCGCGGTCTCGCCCACACCAAGGGTGGCAACATCGCTGGTGAGGGTCACGCCCGGCGCCATGGTATCGATACTGATGCTGGGGCTGGCGCCCGCGCTGCCGACATTGCCCGCCACATCACTATAACTGGAAGCTGCCACGGTGATCGATGCTGACCCGGTGATGTCAGTGGTTGGGGTGAACACGGCTGTATAAATCGTACTGTCAGAACCATCCACCGTAACACTGGTTAAGGTTCCACCTGTTGTTGTGACATCACCATCAGCAAAATCAACCACATCTTCACTGAAGTCAAAGGTGATGGTTGCCGTCTGGCCAGTGATCAGAGAAGACGTATCGCTGGTAAGGGTCACATCGGGATCGGTGGTGTCAATGTGGATCGTCAGGCTTTGCGACGCTTGGTTGCCTGTCGCATCCGTTGCCCGCACGACAATGGTCTTGTCCCCATCCCTGCCATAAGCCGTCCCGATTGTTTCCTGCTGGACCGCGCCGGTGCCGGCGCTGGCCGATGCAAACCCAGAGCCGTTGCCCCAGTCGATCTCAATCGTGGCACCGGATTCAGCGGTGAATTCAACGGTTGGGCTGCTGTCGGCCGTTTCATCGTCACTGTCCGAGCTTCCGGTATCGGACCCCGCAATCAGGTCAATGGCACTCAACGTCGGATCGGTGGCATCCACCGTGAATGTATCACTGGCGGCACTGGCCATGGTCAGACCATTGGACAACAAATCACTGGTGGTATTGGTATAGCTGCCATCCGCCGGGCTGGCCGGAACCTGAACCGAAACATCAAAGCTGCAGCTTGCGCTGGGATCAATTGTACCACCCGAAAAGGCCAGAAAGCTGGTGCCGGACAGGGATGATCCACTGCCACAGATATTGGACCCGGTACCGCCAGTGGCCACCAGCCCCGACAGTACCGCATCCAGATCATTGCTGAATTCCAGATCCGAAAGTGTCGCACTGGAATCATTGTTGGTGATGGTAAAGCGATAGGTCAGCTCTCCGCTGGCCGGCGCTGGATCGCCAAGAATATCCAATGCAAAACTGGGAGGGCTGGTTGTCGTCACCTGCAAAGTATCACTGACAGCAGCACCGCTGACCGCCAATCCACCGATATCACCGGTGAACGTGCTGGTGGTGCTGGTATAACTGCCCGCTGCGGCCCCGCCGGGCACTTGCACAGTCACGTCAAACGTACAGCTGCCACCCGCTGCCAGCGAGCTGCCAGCCAACGAAAGCGTTGAGGTCCCAGATAGGGTGCCGCCGCCACAAACCGTGGCAGGCGCAGGCAAACCGGTGACCACAGTGCCGGACAGCATCGCATCCAGATCGTCGGTAAAGGCAATCGCGGACACCGCATCATCGGCATCGATGTTTTCAATGGTAAAGCGCAGGGTGGTGGTATCCCCGGCCAGCACCGGATCATCGATAAAGCTTTTGCTGGCCAGCAGAACATCCGCATCGACCGACAGGGTGGTGGTGGCGGCTGAGCCGGTCACCGTGCCACTGTCCACCGTTGCTATGATCGAAGAGCTGACAACGGCATAATCCCCGTCCGCCGCGCCTGCGGGCACCAGAACATCCACCGAGAAGCTACAGTCGGCTCCGGTACTCAGCGTGCCGCCGGTGAAAATCAAGAGGGTTGTTCCGGCGATTGCGCTGCCAGCGCCACAGGGGTTTACTGGCAGGGCCCCGGTTGTGCTCAAGCCGCTCAGCGCTGAGCTCAGGCTGCTGGTAAAGACAATACCGGTGGCATCTGTTGGGTTGCCCGCCGGATGGCTCAGGGTGAAATCCATCTGGACCGTCTCGCCCGGCAGGGCCGTGGCCGGGTCAAAAGACATCTCCAGTTCCACCGGAAGGACATCTAAGATCGTCAGGTCGTCGCTGGCCTCGGTGCCCGGCTGGCTGGCCGAGCTGCCGCCATCGGGGGTGGCGGTCAGGGTCGAGGTGGTATTGGTGAAACTGCCCGTCGCCGCGCCCAGGGTGATGGTGGTGGCGATGGTACAGGTCTCGCCCGCCGTCAGCGCGCCGCCGCTGAAACTGAGGCTGCTGGTGCCACTGACCAATCCGCCGCAACTGTTGCTGTCCACCGAAGTCAACACCGCACCGCCGTGGAAGGCATTCAAATCATCAGTAAAAGAGATCGCGCTGGCGTCGGCGCTGTCACCGGACAGGGTGATGGTGAAGTCCAGCCCAACGGTGCTGTTGATCGCAACGGTCTCGGCATCAAAGGCCTTGGCAAAGCTGACCCCAAGGGCGCCGGGGCTGACATTCAGACTGGCACTGGCGGTATTGCCGGTTCGGGTGGCGCCGTTGATGGTGGCGGTGACCTCTTCGGTGGTGAAACTGTGTGGCCCCACCGGCATGTCCAACGGCAGGGTGACAGGCACCGTAATGGTACAGGACGTCCCGGCCGCCAGGGTGCCACCACTATAGCTGAAGCCCTCAATGTCGGTGTCAACAAAGACCAGCGCGGTGGTGCCATCACAGGTGCCGCCTGCAGGCAAGGTGGCGCTGGTCGGGTAGGGCAGCGGCGGGTTCAGCACGCTGAGGAAGGCCATATCCGTGGCCCCGAGGGTGGCATTGTTGGTCAGCGTATAGGTGACAGTGGTGGCGGTGCCGGCATCGGCGTCGCTCCAGGACATCGCGACCGAGGTCACCGGTGAGCCATTGACCATGGCGGTGACCGTCGAGGTGGTATTGGTATAATTGCCCGCCGCCGCGACGCCGGGAATATCGACGGTGACATCAAAGGTACAAGAGTCGCGCGCCGCCAGGACGCCACCACTTAAGGTGAGAAAGCTGGAACCGGTCAGGGTCGAGCCGGAGCCGCAGGGATCTGTTGGCAGGCCCGAGGCGGTGGCGCCGGACAGCATCGCGTCCAGATCGTCGGTAAAGGCGATGGCGGTGGCGGCATTACTGGCATCGGCGTTGAACAGGGTAAAGCTGAGCGTTACCGACCCACCGGGGGCAACGGGATCGCCGGAAAACACCTTGGTCAGGGTCGGCGCGGCGGTCGAAAGATCATTCACCACCAGGCTGGTGGTGGAGGATCCTGCGCTGACAAAATCTGCCAGAAGGTCACCCGAAGTTGCCACATGAGTGCCTGTGGCGATAGCCTGCACATCCACCGCTACTGTACAGGTGGCCCCGGCAGCAAGCACCTCAAAGCCCGCGAAGGCGATGCCATTGGCATCCAGGGTGATGGTCGAAGATCCAGGGGTGGCAGTCACGGTGGTGTCCGCTCTGATACAATCGGTTGTGGCATTGGCGGGCGAGGCAACCTGCAGGCCTGAGGGCAGGGTCTCAGTGAAATCGAGACTGCCAATAAGGGCGGCACTGGCCGTATTGTCGATGGTATAGGTCAGGGTGGTGGTGGCGTTCAGATCCACCGTCGAGGGGGAAAATGCCTTGCTGAACCCCGGCAGGGCGGTGCTGACGGTCAGGGTGGCGCTGGCGGTGCCATGGTTGCCCTGCGAGGAAGTGAGATCCCCGGTGGTGGCCGCGCCTGTTGTGGTGGCGCTGACCTGCAGGGTGACGCTGCAGCTGTCGCCCACGCTCACGCCGCCATCGGTCAGGCTGAGGGTGCTGCCGCCGGCCGGGGCCGAGACCACCGCAGTGCCACTGCCGCTGATACAGGTGGTGCTGGCGTTGGCCGGACTGGCAATGGTCATGCCGACCGGCAGAGTGTGGCTGAAGGCCAGGCTGTCGGCAACGGTGGCTGCGGCCGAATTGTCGATGGTATAGGTGGCCGTGGACTCGGCACCGGGCCCAATGGTGGTGGGGTTGTAACTCAGCGAGAAGGTCGCCTGGGCCGACTGCGCCGAAGCCCCTGTGGCGGCGATCACAGCCAAAACAAAAACCGACAGGATACGCAGACAAAATTGCAGAGGCTTCATCATCGATGACCTTGTATATAAATTACATCAAAAATCCGAAACCACACATGCAATTCCAGCCCGGCAGCTATGATGTCTACAGCACCCACCTGTCCAGTAATAGATCGGCGGCTGCTGTAAGCACGGACTCTTAGTAGATTATTTACCATTGTGGCGTCAAAAACTCACCTTTTGGGTCACCACGATTTTCTGACCCTGGGGGAAAGGGTCGCACCAGGGTGAGAACTTCCTCTGTAAACTCGTTGTGATTCATTTTTCCAGAAAGGTGACGGGCTTCCTGCTCCGAAAGAGAATGGCGCAGTTTTCATCGTATTAAAGTTGGTAAAGGTGCGATTTGCGACCCACCGGAGAAACTACTCGCAGCCCATCTTTTGGGAAATGGAATCTGGTCGTCTGTAGGTCTGCTGTGCGCCCTCGCCGCAGGGGCAATGGTGATCAGCCCTTTTGGTTGCGCATTTCGGCCTGCTGCACCTCGCTATGAAACGCTATGGCATCACCCACATCATCGAAGTAATGCAATTTACCATCCACCAGCACCGCGCCGGCCTGACACATCTGCCGCATCATCTGTGGCGCATGTGTGACCACGATGGCGCCGGCATTGGCCATCCGCTCGCGGAACAAGGCAGTGCTCTTTTTCTTGAACACCTCATCGCCCACCGAGGTCACCTCGTCGACCAGATAGGTGTCAAAGCGGATGCCCATCGACACCCCAAAGCCAAGTCGTGCCCGCATGCCCGAGGAATAGGTGCGCACGGGTTGGTGAAAATGGATGCCCAGATCGGCAAAGCCGGCCACAAAATCCAGCAGCTCGTCGGTGTCGACGCCGTAGACCCGGGCGATGAAGCGCACATTCTGGGCGCCGGAAAGATCGCTGTGAAAGCCGCCAGCCAGCCCCACCGGCCAGGAGATGGCGCCGTGGGTTCGGATGCGCCCGGAATCCGCTTCCATAGTGCCGGAAATCAGCCGCAGCAGGGTGGATTTTCCAGCCCCGTTACGCCCCAACAGCCCGACAGAGACGCCTGCGGGGAAGGTGATGTTGAGATTGTCCGCCACCACCTTGCGCTGGCCACGAAACAGGAAGGATTTGTTGAGATTTTCCAGCTGGATCATCGCTGCGCCCCGCTGCTATCGGCGGTCGCGCAGGCTGTAATAAATCAGCACCAGGATGACCCAGTTGATCATCAAAAACGCTGCGACCAGAAAACTCAGCAGCAGCCGATTGGGCGCGGTGGCGGTCTCGGCGCGGGTGGGACGCAGATAGGTGGTCAGGTAGCGACTGGTGCGTTGGGCCTCGGACACTGCCGCGTCATAGGCCCCCAGCGAGGTCAGATAGGTTCGCTCGGCGAATTGCAGGTTGATCTGCAACTCCTCGAACTCACCCACCACCTCGGCGTAGCTCTGCTGACCATCGCCCTCTCCATTGCCAACGCCCAGTTTCTGCCGTTCCGCAGCAATACGCGCCTCGATCACCTGAATGCGCAGCACCACCTGCTGCAGCCGCGGGTCACCAGCGCGGCTGGAATCGAGCAGCACATCCTGCTCAATCAGCGCCTCGGCCAAGCGCGCCTGCAGCGAGTTCAGCAGCCCCATCTGACCAGCGATATCGGCGATAGGATCGACAATCTGGGTCTCTATGCGAAAGGCGGTCAGCGCCTTGCGCGCTACGATCAGCCGCGCGATGGACTTGTCGCGTTCCTCGACGGCATAGCGGGTGGCATCAGCGCGCGCTATGGCGCTGAGGGCATTGATCTTGCGGCTGGCCTCATCATAAAGCGCGGTGGCCAATTTCTGGGCTTCTGGCGCGGTAAAGGCAAAGACGCGCAGCTCAATCAACCCGCCATTGTCATAATAGACCTTCACCATGCGGGGCCAATAATCCATCATTTGCTCGATGCTGACCGTGTCAGCCAAAGCAAACACCGGGTCAAACTCCGGCCAGGTGAACATAGCGCGCAAATCCAGCTGCGCATCCATCCGCTCAACCATTTCCTGGCTCAGGATATACTCATACAGGATGTCAGTGTCCGAAGAACTGGCCGAGGACAACCCGGACAGCCCGCCCAGCACATCCAAAGCCGATTGGGTTTCTTCGGCCCGCACCGCAAACCCAACCCGCGATTCATATTGGTCGGAGGCAATGAAAAACAAGTAACAGGTAACCAGCACGGCCGGAGTGAGCACCAGCAACAGGAAGCTGGCAACAATGCCCCAGTGCCGTTTGCGGACCCGTGTTGGACCAGCCATGGGCGGCACCTCGATCACCAACGGCGCAGCGGGTGATTTTGGCGTCGCCGTCGGCTTGGTTGCAGTTTTGGGCGCGGGCTTTGAGGGTGGTTTGACTGCTGGCTTTGCCACCGCCGGAATCTCAACGGCCTTCAGGGCAGGCTCATCCCCGGTTTTCCCCGAAGCCACTTTACCATCAGCCTTGGCTTTATTTGCAGCGGTGTTCAATCCAATGCGCCTTCTCGAAATGCTTTGTCTCTCGGAGGTTATACAACTACAACTCAGTCGAACAGCTCACAAGGTCAAAGACGCCATCATGTCCCTTCCTGCTCAGACCCCGCGCAGCCGCCGATGGCGATCGGCCCGCACTATCATGGCTTTGATGCTGCGGGAAATGGCCACCAGCTATGGCCGCTCGGTGATGGGATATCTCTGGGCCATTGTGGAGCCAGTGGCGGCGCTGACGCTGCTGTCGGTGGTGTTTAGCCTGTTCCTGCGCAATCCGGCGCTGGGAACAAATTTCCCGCTATTTTTCGCCTCGGGATTTCTGGTCTTCAATATCTATTCCAGCGTCGGAAATGATGTTGCTCGTGCCGTGCAGTACTCCCGGCCGCTGCTAGAATATCCGGCAGTAACAGCGTTGGATGCCATTTTGGCCCGATTTTTGCTCAATTATCTGACCCAGTTGATGGTGACCTTCATTATCCTGGGTAGCATTATCGTAATCTATGATCTGCGAGTAATCATAGACCTGCAAAATCTACTCTTGGCGCTGCTGGTTGCCGGCATCTTTGCCCTTGGGGTAGGCACCTTCAATTGCTACCTATTTGTCGCCTTTCCCTCCTATATTCACATTTGGGCAATCTTGAACCGACCGATGTTTATCATCTCCGGCATATTCTTTCTGTTCGATAGCATACCGCAACCGTTCCGAGATCTGCTGTGGTTCAACCCAATGGTCCATGTTGTCGGCCTAATGCGCACCGGTATCTACGCTACCTATGAGGGCAGCTATGTTTCGGTGCCCTATGTTCTGGGGCTTTCATTGCTGCTGTTCATGACCGGATTGTACATGCAACACCGTTTTTTGCGCGCGGCAATGAATATTTGAGACGGATTAGATCCTTAGATATTAGGTTTGGTCAAGATATTAAGAGCCATGAATGGCTCCCGACATTTCTAACTCTGCAGCGACTTGAAATGGTGGAGCTTTCTGGACAAGTTCGCGGCTTTGCTAAGATAGAATCTGGTTGGCTTCATACCGCCTTTGGGATTCGTTCTTTGTTCAAGAATGCGTAGTCAGGGAGCCGTGTGAGGCCGCTCGGGGTTGTAGAACCCGAACCAGTCTTTAATCACCAGTTTTGCTTGGAAGCCGCTCTGCAATTCATGCAGATAAACGGCCTCTGCTTCAGGGATTGCCAGAGCCGCTCGAAGAAGGTCTTGGCAATACACTCTCCGCGTCTGCCCATGGATATTTTGTCTCCCGTCTCGGGCAAGATAGTGATCCAAGCGGAACCCATGAACTGCGGTCCTTGATTGGTATTCAGAATCTCATGCTTGCCGTACTTTGCTATGCCCCCATGCAATATGACACTGGAAAGCACTGCATTTTCTACCACCGCAACCATAGCATTTGGTCGACCACATATCGCTACATGGTGTTGACGGGAACTCTGCGCTTGCGAGTGCGTGACATTTGTCGCCATCTTGCACGGTAATCCCCCCTAAATTTAGTGGTGATGGATTCAGCCGGTCAGTGCAACACTTGCGCTAATCTATACGATGGTGACTGGAAGCCCAAGGTTTTTCGTGGACGGCTATTTAGGTGCCGCGCGACGTCATCCAATTCATTCTGAGAGAACCCGGCAAGACAGGAGCCCTTGGGAAAATTGCCGCCCCGCATGTCAATCCGGTTGGTGGTTGTAAGCCGGGAGAGGTCCATCGTGTCAACGCCACCTTGATCATAGATAGTGAAGCAACATCACTTCCGTTGTAGCCCCTTGATGCCCCATTCCCAATGCAGGGGCCTTGAGATATGACTGCCCTCGAACCGTTACAACTGGTTTGTTTTCTACAACCCAAAGATGGCCTGCATTTGTCGGGTCGGCTTGTTGTCGAGAAACTCACTGGTTCGAACTTAGAAACAGTTAAGGGGCTTCTGAAACCTGAGCGTTCATGTGGAGAAAGGTCTCGCTCGCAACAGAAGGCCTCGGCAGTCTTGGTTACGCCCTGCCAACGTCACTATTTTCTTTGAGGCGAGTCATATCACCAATCCGGTCAGACCATCATTGCCGTCGTTGGAATTGTAAAACCGTAAGTTGGGTTCAAAAAGCGCACTGCCGTCGGCGGATGTTTTACTGAGGCTTAAAGTATGGCCGCCCCTCACTTCCAGCTCGATGACAGCTCACTCTTGGTGGTCTGAAAGGTTGGGTTGGCTCGGCGATTCCGTCAGGTTAGAAAATGATCATTTCGCCTTTTCACGCAGGACGAGGCACGGCAGGCGTTCCAAAATGGAACCTTACCCCTTATATGTTGGCGCCGCTTTCCTCTGCGACCGCGCTCCCGTGTCACACTGTCCTGCACCTCAACATCCACTGTGCCAACCTGGCTGGTTTTCCAGCCAAAGCCTATCGGCTGCGGTCTCTGTTCAATTTGACCTGCCTCGCCCTAAAATGTTAGGTAAGAAAAACTCACTTTTAGGCTGCCAAATTGTCCCGCATAAAGAAAATTTTAAAGCTACTCTGTCTCTCGCCGACAAACCTGTTCTACGTACGGCGGATGCGAAAAAGCGGACTGTTTGATCGCCAGTTTTACCTTGGGGCGAATCCAGGGTTGCACAAAATTTTTCACTATTTCCCCGAACGTCACTACTTGCTAGTTGGAGAAAAGTCTGGACTTTATCCCAACCCAGATTTTTCTCCCAAGGCCTACCTGCGTCATAATCCGGACCTGCGCAAACTAAAGCTAGCACCCTTTGATCATTACCTGCGCACTGGGTGCCACGAAAATCGGTTAACCAAAGATTTGCCTGACAATAGTAGAGGCAGCAGAAGGCTGCCCAGATTGTGCAAGAAAACGACCGTTCCAGCCAAGTACGCCATTGTAGCTCACCTCTATTATCACGAGCTTTGGGAGGAGTTTGCAAACACGCTGCAGGCGCAGGATTTCAAGTTCGATCTGTTTGTCACTCTCACTTACAAAGGCGAAGAGACCGACCAATTGGTAGCTCGTATCCGTGCCAAGTGGCCGCAGGCCTTGGTGACTACCATGCCAAACCGCGGTCGCGACATCTTTCCCTTTGTGCATCTGGTCAATTCCGGACTGTTGCAGGGCTACCAGGCGGTCTGCAAAATCCACAGCAAAAAGTCCCCGCATCGTCAGGACGGCGACCATTGGCGGCAGCATCTGATCAGCGGCATCCTGCTCGGCACAGAAACCGAAGCGCTGTTGCAGCGGTTTTGCAACGATCCCGAGGCAGGGATCTGGGTTGCTGATGGCCAGCACTATAATGACCCGCAATGGTGGGGTTCAAACTTTGACCGGGTGCAGGAACTAATGCAAACCATCGAGGTGTCGGTTCGTAAAAAGCGGCTCTCTTTTCCGGCGGGTTCGATGTACTGGCTCAAGCCCCAGCTGCTTGACCTGCTGCGCGGGTTGCAGCTGACGGTCGACAGTTTTGACCCGGAAAAGGGCCAAACGGATGGCACCCTGGCGCATTGTCTCGAGCGAGGCCTAGGCATGATGGTGGATGCGGCTGGCCTGCAGATCCGTCAGACCGACCAACTGGCCAAGGCCAAGGATCAGCCCGTGGCGACGTCGCCCAAACCCCGTTTCACCTCGGCCTTTTACCTGCCGCAGTTTCATCCCACCCCGCAAAACGATGCCTGGTGGGGCAAGGGGTTTACCGAATGGACCGCCACCACCCGGGCCCGACCGAATTTTGTCGGCCAGGCGCATCCGGTGATGCCCGCTGATCTGGGGTTTTATGATCTGCGCGCCACTGAGGTGCTGGGCCAACAGGCGGCGCTGGCGCGTGACGTTGGCATTGATGCCTTCTGTGTCTATCACTACTGGTTTGATGGCAATCGCATCCTCGAGGCACCCATCGACAAGCTGTTGCAGCGCCCGGACATCGATTTCCCTTTCTATCTGTGCTGGGCCAACGAGAGCTGGCGGCGCAACTGGGATGGGTTGTCGGGCGAAGTGCTGATGCCGCAGTCTTATGCCCCTGGGTTTGCCGCTGAACTGGCGCAGAGTCTGCTGCCCTATTTCAACGATCCACGCTATCAGCGCCCCGATGGCAGCCGCCCGCGGTTCATGATATACCGCCCCGAAGACATGCCCGACCCGGCGGCGGCGGTGGCTGAGATGCGCGACACCTGGCGTCAGGCGGGCATTGGCGAGATCGAGCTGGGCGCCGTGCTGTTTCATATCGAAGGCGACAATCCGGTGGCCACAGATCTGTTTGATTTCTGGGTCGAAATGCCGCCCCACGGAATGGTTGGCGGCAGTGACTATCTCTATGGCGGCATGGTTGGTAACAAGATGCAGAGCGAGGTGGCAGGTGATTTCTCAGGGCTGATCTATGACTACACCCGCTTGCGTCACACTAGCAGCTCCAAGCATTATATCAGCAAGCTGCCCGAACACACCATCGCTGGCGTCATGCCCAGCTGGGACAACACCGCCCGCCGTGACCGTGCCGCCCATATCGCCTATGGCGCCAACCCCGCCACCTTCGAGCTTTGGCTGCGTGACCTGTTACAGACCCGCATTGCTGGTTCCTACCGTCAGGAATTGTTCATCAACTCTTGGAATGAATGGGCCGAGAAGGCAATGTTGGAACCCAGTCAACAATATCAGACAGCTTATCTCGATGCGCTGAAACGCGTATTGTGCCACCCTCAATGACCGGCACTTTTCAACAGCTCGCGATAAGATAAGCTCTCCCCTATCCCCCTCTTCGGCATTGGCTGCTTCATGGCAAAACTGGTTCTTCACATCGGGACTCACAAGACGGGCACCACTGCAATCCAAGGAGCTCTAGACTGTAACCGCAGCCTGTTGCAGCGTCAGGGGTTGATTTATCCTTGGTTCCCAGCCGCAAAACCCCGACAGGGATCCACCGCCAAGCGGTTGTGGGCAGGGGGCCGCAATCGTCTGGCGCAGGCCGGATTATTCTCTCCGGTGGTGGGGTCTTTTGTTGGCCACCACGGCCTGCTGTCGCCCTGGATTGAGCTGCCAGAAAACCTGCTGTCCGCCGCGACGCCCGACGTTCTGCTGCAGAAGCTGGCCAGGACCCACGCAAACAGCAACCGGACCGTGCTGCTCAGCAGCGAAGAATTCTCGCGCTCACATGCCGGACGCAACGGCAAGGGGCCAAATCTGACCAAGATTCGGGATATGATTGCCCCGTTCAGCGAGATCCAGGTCGTCTGTTTCCTGCGCCACCAGATCCCCTTTTTGCAATCCCTATATCTGGAAGTATCAAAGACATTTATTCCACCAGACCCTGCGAAACTCTGCGCTCAGGCAATCAAGTCGGGCTATGGGGCTGGCATGTTCATGGACTTCAACCTTCTGCATGAGCGGCTGACCGAAGCCTTTCCCACCGACCAGCTAACCTTTATCGATTATGCCCAGTCCGCCCAAAGCCCACAGGGCGTGAGCGGAGCCCTGCTGGCTGCTGTGGGGCATGGGGCTGTGGTTGATAAGCTACTTTTGCCCGGCGATGGCCGCGCCAATGTTTCGCAGCCTGCGCTTGCCGTCTGGGCCGCCAATCAATTCCCCGAACCAAAACTGCCCCGCAACAACCTGCTCGGGCTCATCAAGGACACCCTGCAAGATCATTATGGCCCAGACCGGGCAACCACCATTTTCAACCCGGCCGAGCGCAGCAGAATGACAACTCATTTCAAACGGCTGAACCACAATTTTGAACAAAAAGTAGCCACGGCTCAGTCAACAGAGCGCCTCCCGTTCCAGATCAGCCCACCTGAAAATGTCCCCTTGCTCTGCCCAGAAGATCTGGGGAAGGTATTTTGGTCTGATCTGGAACGGGCCATTGCGCAAGAAATATCATGACACTACGGCCACCCGACCCCACCCGTGTCACCGTTCTGCTGGCGATGTATAACGGCGGCAACGCACTGGAGTCGCAACTGGACAGCTATCTGCAACAGAGCTTGAAGCCGACGCATATTCTGGCCTCGGATGATGGCTCGAGGGATGGCAGCCAAGCCCGGTTTGATACCTTTGCGGCGCGCGCGGCGACTGCGGGGATCCTTTGCCACAGTGTCACCGGACCGCAACGCGGTGTCACCGCCAATTTCCTCAGCCTGCTGGCGCAGGCCAACCTGGCCAGCGATTACGTGGCGCTGTCGGATCAGGATGATATTTGGCTGCCAGAAAAACTGGCGGCTGCGACCCACCTGCTGGCACCACATGCCAACACGCCAGCGCTGTTGGGCACCCGCAGTTGGGAATGGGATAGTTTACGCGATCAGCGGCAGCTGTCGCGGGAGGTGCCGCCGCCACATAATTTCCGCCATGCACTGGTGCAGAATTTTGCCGGCGGCAATACCATGGTGCTGAACCGCGCCGCATTACATCTGGTACAGCGCGCCCTGCCCCGCATCGCGGACGCCGCCGTGCATGACTGGTGGCTATACCAACTGATCTCGGGCGCCGGTGGCAAGGTGATCCTCGACCGCGCGCCACGGCTTCTCTACCGTCAGCACGCCGACAATCAAATCGGTGCCAACAGCGGTATGAGGTCAAAATTTCACCGCCTTGGGGCGATGTTGAATGGCACCTATCGGCAGTGGAATGATCTGAATATCGCAGCGTTAGAGCCGAATGCGGACCTACTTACACCCGAATCTCGCGATATCCTAGCGCGCTTCATCCGCGACCGTCAGGCACCGTTTCAGGCGCGTCTGGCGATGCTACGTCACACCCGGTTGCACCGCAAAGGCGCAGTCAATCAGGCCAGCCTGTGGCTGGCGGCGGTGCTCAACAAGCTCTAAGCGGCCTTAGCCACCGCGGCGAAAGATATTGCCAATAGTCTGAAACACCAGATCAAAATCATAGCACATGTTTTGGTGGCGTTGATAAATCAGATCCAGTCGCGCCTTGCACGGCACACAGCGGCGGGAATAGGCCTGATCTGTTTCCTCGGCACTGGTGCAACGCGCCAGCAGCGTCGCCTCGTGGCGGTGATAGGCGATGCTGGCCAACCCGGTGACACCGGGGCGGCTGTGCAGGACTTGGGCATAGATCTCAGGGTGCCGGTCAACGTATTTGCGCAATGGCGGGCGTGGACCGACAAAGCTGAGATCCCCCTTGAGAATATTATACAGCTGCGGAAACTCATCCAGACGGCGGCGGCGCAACCAGTTGCCAATCGGAGTGATACGGGTGGTCTTGTTGCCGCCAGACACGCCTTCATCGCTGTCCACCACCGTCATGGTGCGCAGCTTCCACAGGTTGAACGGCTGATCCACGCCTTTCATGCGTTCGGCGACATAGAACAATGGACGGCCCTGTTTCAACAGCAACCAGACCAGCAGGGCCAGCAGAATTGGCCCCAGTACCAGCACCAGAAGGCTGGCAAAGAACAGATCGAAAATTCTCTTGCGCCAGGTCATGATTACTCCTGCTTTTCTGTCATATGCTGTTCTAATCTGCGCCATTGTTGCACCATCTGTGCGGCGTCCACTTCGGGCAGTTGCACCAAATCCTGCAACAGACGGGTGTCCAGCAGCACCCTGGAGATCGCGTTGCCAGGGGCCGGACGGGCGGTCCAGTCCAGTCCGGCGGCATCCAGCAGCGCGCCCATCTCAATCAATCCCGGCTGCGCCAGGGTGACCACCCCCGGCAGCTGCGGCAGCGTAAGCAGCACCCCCAGAACCTGCGCCAGAGTGCGGACCCCGATATAGCTGCGCGCCGGGGTCGCGCCATCCCCAAACTGATCCAGTTGGAATCCGGGGCGCCAACCGCCCAAGATGGCATCCAGCCCGGCGATATTGCCAATCCGCAACACGCAGAGCTGCACTCCGATGTCAGCCGCCAGCGCCGCGCTGCGCTGCTCCATCTCAAGCTTGGCTCGGCCGTAGTCATTGGCCGGGCACAACACTGTGGCCTCATCCAGCTGCCCCGGTTGATTGCCATATACGGCAGCTGAAGAACATAAGATGACACGGCCACCTGGCTCAGTTGCCCGCAGCGCCGCCGCAGCCAGACGCCAGTTGTCATCCAAATCCCCGCGCCCCGGCACCCCCCCGGCCAGGCAGAGGATCTGTCGCCCCATCGCGGCCTGCGTCAATTTTTCGGGATCTTTCAAGGGGGCAAGAACGGCCCTGTGATCCGCTTGACCCAACCCACTCAACGCACGCCCCTGCCACAGCAATCGCGCCGCAATCGCGGGCTGATTCCAGCTGTATTGCAATAGCCGCCCGAGGCGACCTGTTGCACCCAAAACCAATGTGTCGGGAAACGGCATGTAAATCCTTGTACCTGTTGACGACCTGTCTGATGCCAGTATCTTGCGGGGAGCAAAAATCAAGACGTTTTCGGGCAGGTCCTTTCATGCGCATCATTCATTCTCTTCTCGCTATCGCGAGCCTGACCCTTTTGCCAAGCGGCTGTGGACGCCTGCCTGGTGGCGCCCCTGTCAGCGAGGAAATTCTGACCGAACTCAGTGAAGAGAGCACCGACTTCGCGCTTTATTCCGTCAGCCGCGCCTTTTTGCCGACGGTCGCGCAATGGCCCCCTACCGGAAAACAGGAAAACCTGCGCTGGATCCACAACAGCAATGGCGCCAAAACCCAGATCATCCAACCCGGTGACACCCTGACCCTGCGCATCTGGGACAGCAGCGACAATTCACTGCTGACTGGTCTGGATCAGAAGATGGTCCAGCTGCAGGATGTCGAAGTGGCCGCCAATGGCGCCATTTTCATGCCCTATATCGGCAATGTGAACGTGTTGGGGCTGACTCCGGATCTGGCCCGCGAAACCTTGCAGACCTCGCTCGAGGCAATTGTACCATCGGCGCAGCTGCAGCTGGACATGAACGAGGGACGCAACAATTCGGTGGATTTGGTCAGCGGAGTTGAGAAACCCGGCACCTATCCAATGCCCAATCGCAACTATACTGTTCTGGGGCTTATCTCGGCAGGTGGCGGCATAGGGCTGAACCTGAACAACCCGCAAATCCGGCTGATGCGCGGCGGCGCCATTTTTGGCACCTCAGTTGACGCCTTATTGAACGACCCGCACCTGGACACCCTGTTGCGCGGCGGCGACCGGGTGTTTGTAGAAGAAGACGAGCGCTATTTCCTGTCTTTTGGCGCCACCGGCACCGAGGATCTGCATATTTTCACCAAGGATCAGGTTTCGGCAATGGACGCAGTGGCCATCATGGGCGGCATTCAGGACAACCGCGCCGATCCTCAGGGCCTCTTGGTGTTGCGCGAATATGCTTCAGCAGCAGTGGCCGCCGGCCAGCGCGGGCCACGCCAGACACGCGTGGTGTTTTCGTTGGATTTGACCTCGGCCGATGGGCTGTTTTCGGCGCGCAAATTCCAGATCAATCCCGACGATCTGGTGATTGCCACCGAATCGCCAATCAATGACGTGCTCACCGTGTCCAATATCATCGGCAACTTCTTCGGAGTGTTCTCTGCTGCCAGCTCGCTCTAACCCCAGGCTATGGGTGTAAGCCTACTTTTGACAAAGAAACAGCCGTTCAGCTAGGCAGGCTCATCTGCTTGTTCGCAGGCACCAGACTATTGATCCGCGCGATATGTTCCGGCAGGCAGCGGCTCAGGAAATCATAGTGCTCGACCACATGACGCCGCGCCGCCTGCCCCAGATGGGCATGGTCCTGCGGGTTTGCCAACACATCGATCACCTGATCCGCCAGCGCCGATGGATCAAAGAAATCCACCAGTAATCCGGTTTTACCATGGCTCACCGCCTCGCGCACCGGTGCCACATCCGAGGCCACCACCGTGGCCTGCATCGACATCGCTTCGAGCAGCGACCAACTGAGCACAAAGGGCATGGTCAGATAAATATGACAGCGGCTGAGCTGAATGACCTCACAGAATTTCTCATAGGGCACCCGGCCCAGGAAATGCACCCGATCCCAATCCAGACCGGGGCCCACCTCGGCCTCCATCTCACCGCGCAAGCCACCCTGGTGCGCGCTTTTGCGACCATATGAGGTCTCACTGCCACCGATGATCAGCACCCGAGCCTTGGGGCGTTCCGCCAGAATTTTGGGCAGGGCACGCATAAAGACATGAAAGCCGCGGGTGCGTTCCAGATTACGCGCCATATAGGTGAACACCTCGTCGTCACGGCTCAACGGCTGCGGCAACCGCCCTAACCCCAGCTGCACATCCGGGTTGGGTTTCAACAGGTCGGTGCGGATGCCATCATGGCAGGTGTAGAATTTGGAATGAAAGCTGTCTGGAAAGCACTGTCTCTGCCACTGGGTCGGCACATGGCCCAGATCAACACAGTGCAGATTGGCAAAGGGCACCGCATTGCGCGCATGCAGCAGAAACGGCGAATGCGGGCTGACCTTCTCTTCAGGATCAAAGCCCACCGGGCCACCCTTTGATCGATAGAAATATTCAAAGAAGCCCAGCACCGGCACATCCAGCCAGATCTGCTTCATGAACAGCAATTCCCCCCAGCCGGTATGGCCGATGATGACATCCGGCTTAAAGCCCTCGTCGTGCTCCAGTTTCTGTGCCGCCATAGCCGCGCCATAGCCAGCCCCGCTGGCCTCTTCCCAGGTCTTTGCCAGCCCATAGGCGTCTTTGGCGGGACGGTGATGGGACACATAGATGCGGTGGCGCACCCCGGGGATCTGCGGCGCCTCGCGGCGCTGGGTCAAAAACACAATCTCATGCTCATCTTTGGCCGCCACCAGCCACTGGATCAGCTCGCGGTATTGCCCCGGCATATTCTGATGCACAAACAAGAGTTTCATGGCTAAGCCCTCTGCCTCTTACTTCAACAGCCCAGCCAGATAGGCCCCATAGCCATTCTTGCGAAACAGTTCCGCCCGTGCGGCCAGCTCGGCGCGGCTGATCCAGCCCTGCTCAAAGGCGATCTCTTCCAGGCAACCCGTCTGCAGCCCCTGGCGTTGTTCCAGGGTGCGCACAAAATTGCCCGCATCCAGCAACGAACCATGGGTGCCGGTATCCAGCCAGGCATAGCCACGACCCATGGTTTCCACCCTAAGCGCACCTTCGTCCAGATACATCTGCAACAGTTCGGTGATCTCCAGCTCGCCGCGCAGCGAAGGTTTGACCTGCTTGGCCCGTGCTGGCGCGGTGCCATCCAGAAAATACAAACCCGTCACCGCGTAGTTCGAGGGCGGTACCTCGGGCTTTTCGATGATCTGACGCGCCTTGCCGTCATCGTCAAAATCCACCACGCCGTAACGTTCGGGATCGGCCACGTGGTAACCAAAAACCGTACCCCCCTCGGGCTGTGCATCTGCCGCTGCCAGCACCTCGGGCAAGCCATGGCCAAAGAAGATATTGTCGCCCAGCACCAGCGCACTCGGCGCCCCGGCCAGAAAGTCCTCGGCCAGAATATAGGCCTGAGCCAGACCATCGGGGTTGGGCTGTTCCACATAGGTGAACGAGATTCCCCATTGGCTTCCGTCCCCCAGGGTGCGTTTGAACTGGTCGCTGTCCTGCGGTGTGGTGATCACACAGATCTCGCGGATACCGGCCAGCATTAGCACCGAAATCGGATAAAAGATCATCGGCTTGTCGTAGATCGGCAAGAGCTGTTTACTCACCCCCATAGTAATCGGATACAGCCGGGTGCCGGATCCGCCAGCCAAAATAATACCTTTCCGTGCCGTCATCTGTGGGCTCCCAAATCTTTCAAAATATCACTTAACCCCAGCTGCCAATCGGGCTGGAGAATGTCAAAAATCGTCTCTAACAAGGCGCAATCAAGCCTTGAGTTCAGCGGTCGTTGCGCCGGGGAGGGATAGTCCGCGCTGAGAATATCCGCGACCTCACAGGCAAGATCAGCCTGCTCAAAGATCTCGCGGGCAAACTCCGACCAGCTGCACTGTGGCGCGCTGCAGAAATGATAGGTCCCGGCTTTATTCGGGTCCTCAATCAACTGCTGTGCCATCTGCACACAGGCGTGCGCAATATCCCGCGCCATGGTCGGCGCACCGATCTGATCCGCGACGATACTCAGCGCATCACGCTCCCCCCCCAGCCGCAGCATGGTTTTGACAAAATTGTTGCCATGGGCGGAAACCACCCAAGAGGTGCGCAGAATGGCCGCCGTGCCGCCTGCGGCGGTGATCAGTTGCTCGCCCTTTAGTTTGGAGCGCCCATAAGCGCCCAGGGGACCAGTGGCGTCTGCGGGCTTCCAGGGCTGGGTTCCGGTCCCATCAAACACATAATCCGTCGAGATATAGACAAAAGGAATACCCAGATCCGCACAGGCCTGCGCCATCGCGCCAGGGGCATCCCCATTGATCACCCCTGCCAGAACTTCTTCTTCTTCGGCCTTGTCCACCGCGGTATAGGCGGCGGCATTGATCACAGCAGCGGGGCGCGCATCGCGGATCTGCGCTGCACAAGCAGCCGGGTCACTCAGATCCGCCTCAGCCCGCGACAGGCAGGTCACCCCGTCATAGGTCGCCAACTCTTGTGCCACCTGACCCGTTTTTCCAAAGACAAGGATCATAGATCTCTCCTTTTGCGCCACAACAGCACAGCGGTGCCCCAGACGGCAATCTCTAATAGAAATGTCCAGTGCAGGACAAAGGACGCCACCCAATGGGCCTGCGTCGGTGGCACCGTTACCAGCGTATACAGATGATCCTCAAACGGGGCGGCCCACATAATGCCGCCGCCAATGGTATCCAACAGTAAATGCAGGAAAGTGGAGGCCAGAAAGACCACCCCGGTCGCCAGATAGCGGCGGGTAAACAGCGCTAGCCCCGGCAGGATAACAGCCGCCACCACCATCCAGAAAAATGGGATATGCACCCAATAGCGGTGATGGTGGATGGCCCGGTCATCAACCAGATAAAACCAGATCATGTCCAGATCGGGAAATACCGCGGCCAGCAGTGCGGCGGGAAGCAATAAGGGGATATCGCGGCGCGGAGCGCGCGCCAGCACATACCCCGAGGGCAAATGCGCGATCAGCATAATCCCTGCCTCGCGTTCAGATCTCGACCCCGCCTCACTTGCCGGTGCCCAGTCGTTCCCCCACCCCATCGCGGTTTTGCAGAGCGCGCCACCAGTTCTCGTTATCAAGATACCATTGCACGGTGCGCTCCAGCCCTTCCTCCACCGTCACCGATGGTCGCCAGCCCAGCTCGTCGCGGATACGGGTTGGATCGATGGCATAACGGGCATCATGACCGGGGCGGTCACTGACGTAAGTGATCTGTTCGGCATAAGCCTT
>MAAC01017913.1_pt1 | contig 26077 bp, 24 predicted proteins | sample 1115981 | NCBI WGS metagenome assembly MAAC01 (sample SAMN04961126, study PRJNA320927) | seawater metagenome | isolation source: sample BD02T64 sea water enriched with oil for 64 days | place: USA:Gulf of Mexico | collected 2013-07-27
TAAGATCACAGATAATTTTTAAAGGAGCTTCGGCTCCTTTTTTGTTTTATATTTTAATGTGAGATTGTTAAAGTAGTGTAAACTAAATTTCATATAACATTCATCAAGATAAAGTTAGAGGATTTTATGAATATCAAATGCTTATTTTCTATCTTCACACTATTTACTGCCCTTACTTTTTTAAGTGGCTGCAATCAAACGAATCAAGAGGCAAGCTCTGATTTATCAGCGCAAAAAACGGCTATCAAGCAAGCAAGCAAACCCTCAACAAAAAGTCAGGTGAGCAAAGTGATTCCTCATAAAGTAGACACTAAAATGAAGTGGCAGCAAGCGACTGTAAAATATTTTAATTTAGAAGGCGGGTTTTATGGTTTGATTACGGTTGATGGGCAAAAGTACTTGCCAATGAACCTTGATAAGAAATTAAAACAAGATGGTGCCATCGTAAAAATTAAAGGTGAATTAATTCCATTACCTTCGATTAAGAGTTCAACGGTTCGTTCTAGTTCAGGATTTTCTTTTAAGTCACTTATAAGTTTAGATAATGTTTTTTCGGGGAATAGTAGCGATGTTAATAATGGTCGATTTTCAGAACCCGTTTCCATAAAAGTTCTAAACTCACTAGGATTGATAATTTCTTGATTAGAAATAATTGATTTCCCTAAAGATTCATAATAAATTGAATCTATATTTTCAAATTTTGAAGAATTGTAAGAGAATATAAAATGTTCATTTTGATGCCAATTTCCAGTTAAAAAACCAATTGATTTTAAAGTTAATTCGCTTATATTTTTGAAAGTTTCTAAGTCCGTTTGATTTAAGCATTCAATAATTAAAAACTTTTGGTCTTTGTGGCTATGTCTATAGACGTGAAAAATAAGACTATCTAACTCAATTACAACTAACCCTAAGCCATAGAATGTTTCTCCACAAGTATATTCGGCTCCTAAAAAGATTGTTGTTAAATATTCATTTTCAATTTTAAGCATTAAGCGAAATATAGAATTTGAATTTATAGGGAAGTTTTCGGAGTGTATTGTTCCAAATTCTCCTTTTAACTTATCTGTTGAAGCAAAGCTTTTACCAATTAAACTATTTGCACTATGAGCAGGAATTAGAAACCTGTTTTTATCCGAAATAAGTTTAAAATCATTATTAAAACCCAATTTTCTAAATGTAACTTCACTAGGGTTTAGTGATGTTTTTAGTTTTAAATCAAAATCAACCGAATATTTTTTCTGAAGCTTTGATAAAGTAATTTCGCTATTATTTAAAGGGAATATTTTTGTGTGTTCTATCAGAAAGTTTTCTGTCAGAAGAAAACTATTAATTTTTTCAATCTCATTTTCTATATTTTTCTGAAGTTTCTCTTTCAACTCAAATGTTTCTTTATCTTGTGCACAACGGTTTTATACACGTTGTTCTAGGCTGACTTCTCTATTAGCTTAATTATGTTTTCAGTTCTTGTCAATTGATAAAATCCATCATCTAATTTTTCAATCAACATTTTCTCTTTTGTTCTAATTAAATATGGTTTTTCTTGTTCGTCCAATTCGTATTTTACTCCAGAATAATAAAACTTATTATTCAAATCAGTACATAGATAGTCAAGCAATAATTGTTGACTTTTAAACTCCCAATTCGATTCAATTTCTTTCGGTTTTACAATTATGATTCTTTCATCAACTCGATTAATTTCAAAATCTCGTCCATTAAAAAAGTTCATTCCCAAAGTGATTTCTTTTACAATAGTTTTATCGTAATAAGTATATCGATTCTCTTTTTTCACCAAATAATCTTCTCTTGGGCTAAATCCAGATTTACTATATGGAACTCCCATTTGTTGTTTGCTAATCAAAAATCTCCATTCATCTTCATAGCCCCATTTATCAAGTTTTACGGTAGCTCCATAATAAAATGGAATGAACATTGCACCAAATTGACTTATGTCGATTGGGTGTAATACAGAAGTGTAATTGACAGGATATATTCCTAAAAACTCTTCTTCTTCAGTTAATTTTTCAGGGATTGACTTTTCAAGTTCATTTGTATTGAATTTTATTTGAAATCCTTTTTCTTGAGTATAGTGTGGCCACATAAGTGGATTATTCTCCTTGCCAGTAGTAGAAATTATTCCAAATATGTTCGTCATTGTTTCCCAAAGCTGGAATATGTAACCTTTACAAAGATTAGTCTCATTTGCATCATCTTTATAATATTTAATTAGTTCGTCTTCTTTTCCTTCGTACAGAAAACCTAAGAATTTATCATAGTATTCAAAATCCAAAGGTTTTGAAGTATAAAATAAGAACGGACTACTATCAAGAATGTCATTTAACTCAATTGGATGAGAAGTGTAAAAATATCCATTTATCAGAGCGTCAATATTAAATTTTGATAGACCGTAAAATTTAAAAATGTTTTCTGGTTTCTTTTTACCGTGCTCAATAATTATTGGAACTTCAGTATTTTGATAGTCCTTTATGTATTTGAATTTGTTGTATGTATATTCTTCCAACCGAGGTGTTTTTAGCTTGCATAGAACGGTTTGGCTATAAGTAAGTGAGAAAAGCAATTACTTATAGCCATTGTTGTGCATAGTGTTTTTATTCCGATTTCCATCTTTTTATATGGTGTTGCAAACCTGTTTTTGCTCCACCTTTGAAATATCCACCAGAGTTAACTTTGTCAATTAATTTTATTACATCATTCGCATTGTCCGATTCCCAATTCAATTCTGTAGTTAGAAATGAAAGAATTTCCTTTGAATTCAGTTCATATTCATATTTTTTCAACGCTCTTATATAAGTTTTGCATTGTTCCTCATCCATAAAATGGGTTATTCCAGTTGTCATATTTATGGAATTGCTCAAATCAATAAATGCTTGTTGCACTACTTTTTCAGGCAATGCAGTTTTTTCAATTTTGGTTTGAGATTTTAAGTTAATTGCTCCCCAAGATTTTGCCCAATCTTTTACACTATCTTCAGACCATTGGTGAGCAATAATTCCAGCAACATTTTCATAATCATCGTATTTATGTAATTCCTTTGAACGCAATCCAAATGCGACAACAATTTTCTTTCCTTGCCAATCATCATTAAAAGTCCGAATAGTCTCGATTTTCAGAGGTGGATAATTTTCGTCTATCTTAACTCCACGAAAGAAGTCCTTTAAATTTCGAGATTCAAATATTCTTTCTAAATATCCTGTATTCCCTTTTGTGTGGATTAACAAGGTTATTTGGGTTATATCTCCAATTTCATTACATAGTTCTAATGCTTTTTTAAGAGCAAGAACTTCGTTTTCTTTTATTGGACCTATATTGTCATTATAATATCTTTTTTTCTCCATTTGATCGGTTCTGTTACATTATGCACAACGGTCTTGTATATGAAAAGTAGCGGACTTTTAAGCACTAACTTTTCGGTTTATAACTGACCTCTATTTTATTAATTACCTTTCGTTTAAGCACTTAAACAGCTATTTTTTATATACGTTGTTAGCGGTAATTGTTTATAACACTTGATATAATATGTTTTTTATTTCATTTCTTTTTTCAGATGATTTCTCAGTTTTCAAACTTTCTATAGTTGGTTGTATCAAATCTTCATAATATGGTTTTTCACCAACGAAATTTAACAAATAAAGTTTGTCGTGAATTTCAAGGTTTGATGCAAGTATGTTGATTTTAAATTCGTCTCTATTAAATGAATCATTAGGCTCAAATTTTATATAGGAAAACTCATTTGTATTTTTTATCCAGTTATAAATTGAATTATCTACTTGCTTATCACGAATTATATTACTTAATGCAAAATTTAGATTTGAACTTGTTTTAATATCTGTATTCCAATGTATTGTATTGCTATATTTAATATAGTTTAACAAGTCAGAAATTGTAGAAATTGTTAATTTTTTATTTGATTCACCAAGTATTGGGATAACCTGAGATAAAAATTTTAAAAATGATTTAGTGTCTTTTTTAAAATAAGGTTCTAAATCAATCGAATTGAATGGGAATTTAAAGAATTGAACACTTTTATTTTTAATAAAAGCAACATTTGATGGTTCATCTCTTTTTAAAAATAATTTTACAGATTTAAACTCTATGACTTCATATTCATTTAATTTATATGATTCAAATATTTTTAATTCTTCAATTTCCCTTGTGATTTTTGGTAGACTTATTTTAGGATATTCTTTTTTAATAATATTATAAAATTCTTGAAGTCTTTTTAGTCCGCTCATACCAATTGAAAAAACGATATAATTAATATAGTCTTTTCTAATTTTATCGTTTTTTATTAACCTTATGGAAAGTAATATCTGTGACTCATAAAATTTATTGATTGAAACTGAATCTGTTTTTCCTGGATGTTCTTCAAGATAATCTTTCAAATTAGTTTCAAATGAAAAATAGTATTGAGTTGGTAAATGGCCTTCATAGTTTCTAATGAAATCATTAGAGTTAACATATTCTACAATTTCTGAATGAAATTCTTTTGTTTTAATAATTTTGAAAAGAGTACTAATTCTATTGTGATTAAAAATCAGTTGTTTTAGTTTATTATTATCTGAATTTAATATTTTTATGAGTTCTTTTTTTACTTGTGTGTTATATGAAACTCTAATTAGAATGCCAATTAAGTTTTCTTGTAAAGGAGTTGTATCATCATTTGTAGTTAGTTCTTTAATCGTACGTTCAATTATATAAGACTGATATATTTTGGTGTCCATTAACTCACCAATAAAGTAAGAGAAAGTCCAAACTTCTCTATTACTACTATAATGATCTGTTCCTTCGTATTCAGATAAAATGAGTATATCCTTAAAAATAATATCAATTATTTGGGTAAAAATGTTAAATTCTATTTCTGTGTTATCTTTTAATATTTGAACAACTACTTTTAAAGGTCTGTAAATCTCAGGATAAGAATCTTTTACGTTTAAAATGTCATTTATAAAGGTAGATGTGGATTGTCTGCCTAAACGACTAGGGTCGTTTAATTTAAATATAGACGCTGTTAGCTTTATTACTTCAATCCAATTTGAATCAAATACGTATTTATCTAGATTTTTATTGAAAAAATCTTCTTTCCAACGGGTTTTAAATTCTATGGCTGTAAAATATTCTTGAAAAGTTTGATGAATAAATCCAAACAATGATTCTCCATTATCATCTAATCCTTTCTCAAAAAGGAATCCAGCATCTTCACGCAGAAAATTAATAATATCTTTAACATCTTGTCTAGTTTCTTTAGAACTTAAATAAGGATTAATATTTTTATATTCTTCGGTCAATTTTAATTTCAATTCACTTTCTGATATTAGTCCAGTAGTGTAATTTTGATGAATGTGAAATGAAATAGGTGCTAATATCTCTATGAGTAAATCTTTGTCAAAATTTGAAGATTTTTTTGAATCTCTTTGATAAACCCAATTTTCTAAGAAAGTTGATGTAGCTATATCGTATAATGAAGCTCTTTTCTCGGGAAGTGCATTCCCTTTATAATATATCAATGCAATGATTGTAATGAGCAAGGGATTACTTGCCATTTTCAGAACTGATTGGTTTTCTTTTATTGAGTTATAAAGTTGATCAGCTTTGATTAGTGCAGAGTTTGTATCCTCATCCGAACTAGAAGAAATGGATAAATACCAATTTTTAACAAATTTCTGAATTTGTTCCTTTTTGAAGGGTGCAACTTGTAAGTGGTTAAAAAAACCATTTAACCTAGTTTCCTTATAACCCACAATCCGTGAAGAAACAATGATTTTAATTTTTGGGAATTGAGCAATAAAAGCATTTAATTTATTAACAACTTTATGTCTTAGACTTATCTGATTAATTTCATCTATTCCATCAATTAAAACCAACAACTTGTTATTCTCAAGCTTTTGAGTAAATAATAACTCATATTTTTTATCAAAATGGTCAATTATAAATTCCGATAAATTTTTTGAAGTAGATGAGACATAATCAGCAAATTCACTTCCTTTTATAATTACAGGTACATAATCTTCAAATTGATTTGAAAAAGTTCTATTTGTACAAATATTGTAAGCTAGATGTTTTAAAACTGTAGATTTTCCAGAGCCTGGGTCACCTAATACTACTAAATTATCAAAAGTTTTTAAAGCATCTTCTATAGAGTAAATTATTTCATTTTCAATTTTTGATGATTTTTTTTCAATAACATCAAATTCAGATTCTAATTTTAATTTTAAAGGAACATAAATATTTTTAAGATTAATCTTCACCAAAGTATTATTAACCTTTGGAGAAAAACCTTTGATATCTAAAAAGGTATACAAATTCTCAATGTATTTGTCATACTCTTGAAGTCCTTTACAATATAAATCCCATTTTTTTAATTCAGGTATATTGTCAGAGAATTGTTTCTCAAGAAGTACACATATCTTGTTTATTTTATCTAAATCATTTTGAGAGTTTAATTCTGTATAAATATCAGTTCTATCAATTATATCTGAAACTTTGAACTTGAAAACGCCATTTTGTACAATATCAATTTTTAATTGATCATACTTAGATTGTTTTTGAGTTATTATAAAAATGTAAAGCTTATCATATTCTTTGTGTAATTTGTTTTCTATAAATTTTGAAAGTGTGTGTTTTATTTTTTTCAAGTCTGAAGTTGAAGTGACTTGTATAGCTATTCTTTTTGATTTATCTCTTAAGTCAATACTTGGATATGTTTTACCCTCTTCATAATTGACATTTTGTAGATTACAACTATAAATTTCATTAAGGACTTTTATTAAGATGTTTTCAGCGTGAATATTGATGCTAAATTCTCCATTAGAATTAAGTATTGTTACTTGTTCTTTAAATCTTGAAAGTAATTGCGAAATTCTATATAACTTATTTTCCTGATTCATTTTTTTTTAATTACCGCTAACAATTGGATATAGTGCATATGAACTATATCCGCATTATATAATTATTAATAGGACTTTTATTTACCAATATATCTTGATAAACATACTTTTTGTTTTTTTCAATAATAATTTAAAATGATATATATCTTCATAAAAAAGCTTATTCAATAATAATCCCCATCCAGTAATAAAACTAGATGGGGTTGGGAGATAATAAAATACAAGTCGATTTATACATTCCTAAATAGTCTCCCCTTGAGTTATTTTCATAATTGATATTTTGTTTTTTTTTCAAAATAATACAATACCCTTAATTAAGGGTAATCTATAATATGCTTAAAATAACTAGGGAGAATGTAAATGTATGAAATATATTACAACTTAAAATACATATTCATCTTTTTATTTAAATAAGGTTTCTAATCTCCTAACTTATCTTTTTTCTGTACTATTCTTTAACTCTTATTATTTAATAACATTCACTTTCTTTCAATTTATTATCTAAAAAGCTAACTAACTCTAATTCCTTTTCTGATCCTATTCTAGAGCTTTGTTTTTTCTCCATCATATCTGCTGCATTATTAAATTCATTTTGTAACTCAGAGCAATCTTTATTTTCAATTAATTTATAGATTCTTTGTTTAACAATAGGGTCATACTTATTCCAAAAATCAGAACTCCCCATTACTTTATTAAAATGATTGCGTTCTTTTATTACTTGTAGTTTATGGGCTATTTCCTCTTTACGATGATTTACAATAACAGTATCAATAAAGGATTCAAATTTTGGAACTTCATTATTAGTAATTATTTTCTCTCCTGTTTTAGTATAGGTAATTACAGTACTCTTTGAGAGGATGCTATCATTTTCATTTACAATGATTCTTATAATATAACTTTTAACTCTTCCATTCGCCATATCATTTTTTAGATATTTTGAGTTTTCTGTATTCACAAACTCAAATCTTGGATTAAAGACTAGAATAAATGTATTCGATATGCTGTCATATTTTTCAGAGATATATCTTTTTTGTGGATGTTTTAATGCAATGTTTTTATTTCCAAATAATTCACTAACCTCGATAAATTTTTTAATGTTTATGATGGATTTATCTATAGTATCATTCTTAATATAACTTATAAGGACTTCCTTTTTACTTTGTGGACTTTTTAAGGTGCTTTTTTTTATTGATGAACCTGCAAGAATAAACAGGACTAAATATGTAGCATATCTAACCCCTTTGTTTTTCCAAAAGGATATTTTATTGTTTAGTTTTTCAGAAATTGGAGGTAGTATAATTATTCCTAAAATTAAAAAAAATAAACCTGTTAGAAATTCTCCACTAAAAAGACCGCCTAATGCAGATAGCATTAGTAAGATTGATAAAATGTACTTTAATACTTTCATAAGACTGGATTTTGTTTGTTATTTTCCAATTCCTAGAAAACTATTTATAAATTAAATTAAAAAGCGTGGAACTGAAGCTTATTACTTAGGAGGTACTGGTATACCCGATGTAAATAAACAAACAGCCCACGCCAGAACGTGAGCATTGAGTCTATTTATCTTTACATCTTCTAAAAATTACCAGTTTTCCTAAGTAAGATTAAATAGCTAACGCTAACTTATATTTTTATAATATTATTTTTTTCTCATATAATACAATATTGTTTGAATGTAAAATTAGTTATTTATTTTCGTTTTTTGATTACTATTCTTGGCATATCTATCATACAGGCGTTTTACTGTCATTGCGGAAAACTCACAACTTCTACGGGTTTTGAAACCTGAAGCATTCAGCTCATTTGCTATTTTAGTAAAGCTTTTATCTTCTTTTCTCATAGAGACTATTAATGCAGTTGCTAATCGATTATTGATATTGGTATTAGCATTTTGCTGTCTAACTTCTATACTTCGACTTCTGGAGTAATTGGTAAGGTTTTCGGGACTACCTAATTTGACACCTTTTACTTTTAATTCTGAAAGTGCTGCCTTTGTCCTTTGTGAGATTCTTTCTCGTTCATCTTGGGCAAGTACTGCCATAATTCCAATAGTTACAGGAGAAGCTTCTGGCAAATCTACTGCCTTAAATTTAACGTGTGTGTCACGTAACATAAAGATAAAAGCAGCATTTCTACTTAACCTATCTAATTTTGCAATAAGAAGTGTTGCATTATGACTTTTACAATCCTCAATTGCTTGTAGAAGATTTGGGCGGTTATTTTTCTTTCCACTTTCCACATCAGTAAATTGTTTTAGTAAAACATCATCAGAATTGATGAAGTTATTTACAGCAGTTTTTTGAGCTTCTAGCCCTAAACCAGATTTACCTTGTTTTTGGGTGCTTACTCTGTAATATGCAATATATTTCATAACTATAACTTTTGTATAATGTTGGATTAAGAAACGTTATACTAATTCTAAATAAAAAAGAGGCTTAAAATAGCCTCCTGTCTTGTATTAATCTTCCATTTTTAAATATATGGATTACTTCATATCCCATTCGTTCTAAATCGATGCCTACGAGGTTATGTCGATGGCATTTGTTGTAATCTGAACAAGCACATAGTAAAGCCATTCTGCAATTAAATTCTATCCCTTTCTCTAAGTAATCTAAACCTTGTTGGTACAAGATAGTTTTACGAATTTTATCATAGTCGGGTAAATCATTTGTGTATAATTCTGGATTAATTGGTATTCCGCCCAATTTATCTCCTTGAAACTTATAGCCAATTTTATTGGCTGATAAGTGCTCTTGTAATTTTTTTCTATTGAAGTCAGGGCGGAAGCGAGAGTAAGGTTTACTTCTTATATCTATTACTGCCTGTACGTTGTTCTTATGAAGATTTGAAATAAATTCTGGAATGGCTAGATTTCCGTAGCCAATGGTCAATATACTGAATGTCATTTGTTTTTTGTAAAACTATTCAGATATTGACTTTTGACAAAACGGACGAGACCTTAAATTATATTTTTTCGTTTCTGCTCATTAGCTTCCATCTCTGCTATTTCTGCCTCAATCTCTTCTAAAGACTTATCAGCGTACTTATCTACTGCAACATTTACATTGGTATTAGTATTATGGTATCTATCAACATAGCCTCTATCTGCCATCTTAGCTTTAGATACCCATATAATCATCGTATTGTCTTTCTGTATAAATACCTTTTCGTAGATGATACTCTCAATATCATCACATAAGCTCTCTTTAATGTAATATGCTTCTTTTTTAAAGGTGTCCGATTTGTCCGACCAAACATAAAAAGTTGATCGAGCAATAGGGACTGCTCGGCACGTAGCTGCTACGTTACACATCTTTTTTCTGAACATTGATAGGAATCTTTCCTGCAATTTAGTTAGGTCTCTAATGGAGAGATATAATTCCTCAAAACCTATAACTTCTCGTTTCCATTCGTTTAATTCTACTTCTGAGATTTCCATTTCATCTAATGCTATAAGTAAATCCTCATACTTCTCTAGTGTATCTAGGAATGCTTGGTGTTTCTTCTTTAGTTTCATCTTTTCCATTATTTCTTACTATTTTTTTCTTGATTATAAGCCTCTTCAAACTTCTCATTTAGCTCCCTTGCTAATGGATGTATACTTGTTAAGCTTTTAGAGTTGAGTAAATCATTTACTTTTTTATTTAATCTGTATTTCTGGTTTCTATTTTGAAATACTCCCTGAGCATCTAATTGCTCTATCTCCCTGCGCACTTCTTTATCTCCTCCCTTTGCTTCAATACCTTTTAGCATTAAATGTTTCTCATATTCTTTACCAGTCCGAAGGTCTCTAAAATCAATATCAGAAATTCTCTGTTTTTTAATTTTGAAATAGTACATACGAAACATTGCAAGGAGTTTTAAGTAGTTATCTGGCTCGTATAAATCCTTTATTTTTTGCATCCCTGTATATTTCTTAATATTTTTAAGTATCCTAAACTCGATCCGATATCTGTTATCAACAATTAACCCTTTCTTTTCAAATATTTCTTTAGATTTATTATAACAAATCATTTCTTTAGAATTTGTCTTGAATGTTACCCCATCAACTTTCTCTAGTCTCTTAAATCGTGATAAATACGTAAACAAATGATGGGTATAAGAGTTCACGTCATTATCTGTAGTAAAGTTTATATTAATATCTACTCTGTACAGGCTAGCATCGTGTAGGTTTAAGTTTAATTCTACGCCTAACCTTTCTACAGCATTCTTTAAATCATTATGTAATAACATATTTGAATACCCTACATAATAGTTTGAGAAACTGCCAATGATTGTAATACCCTTATCAGATATGAGAATATTGAAACCTTTATACCATCCTTTAAAACCCTTTTTAATCTCTTTTGCATTAACCAATGCTTTTAAAGTTTCATAATCATAGTCTTGCAAGTTCATCCAGTGGATAAATAATCTTAATGTATCAATATCAAATTGTGACGGAAATGGGAGACAAGTAGGACTTATTATATATTCCTCAGATAAGAGAGGTTTTATATCCTCTTTCATTTCCCAAACCTTTTCTTTTGAATGTAGTTTGCTGCCTTTTCTTCAAGTTCTTGTTCTGATAACTGTTTATTTGAAGATAACCATTCAACTATTCTTACTTTGCTAAAGAATAGTTTTTTACCATTTGGCTTAGAGTAGGGTATTTGATTAAGACTAACCATTTTGTAGATATAATCTACTGTATAGCCAGTATAAAGCGAAAGTTCAATTACTGTTAATACCTCTTTTTGTAAGAGCATTAACTTTTTTAGCTCTTTAATCTCTATTAATAATTTGTCCATTTTTATTGACTTAAAATGTTAATAAAATGGAATTGCAATTCCTTTACTTAGTTAACTTAGTACAAAGAAAAGGCAAGTTATTATAGTGATAAAAAGTGATTTTGGTGGCATTATCACTTAGGATAATTCAGAGGCTTTGTTTTGAATTTTTTATTTAAAGAACTTACAGAAATATTATCTGGATTAAAGTCTAAATTATCAAATACTTTGAATTTTAAATGCAAGTATGTAATAAGTAAATTTCTTGTCTTAGTATTCTTATCTAACTCATACACTTGATTAATACAGTATCTGATACAATCTTTATTTAAATCTACCTCGTTTGTCCCAAGTTTCTTTATCTCTTTTGGGAGTTTGTGAGCAGAAAGTATGAAAAGTAAATCTTGTAAAAGTTCTTCAAGATTTTCTATACTTATTTTTTCGTCATTTTTAAAGGCAAATTTTAAAATTTTTGTAATCTGGTTTTCAAGTTCTTCATTAAAATCCTTTTTTTGACTAAATTTTCTACTTCTTCTTTCTATTTCTTCTTTATATTCAATACAATATTTTATTATGAGTTCATCTGTAAGTTTAAAAGGCAATCTTCTTTTTTTAGGCTTGTAGTGATTATCTATATACCAATTAACAAACTTATTTGGAATTGGAGTAAAACCTGTTTCTTTTCTTATTATATCTCCAAAACTTTCTAATTTTTCCTTTAACTGAAAAGCAACATTATTAGCTTCCTCATCTAATCGTTCTTGAAATTTATTTAGATAATCATAATTAAGTCCTTTATGTTTCTTCATTACAAATTTATTTTTGGAAGATTCCGTATGGCTTCTTTTCTTTTTGTGTCAACTATTTTAGTGTAAATTTGGGTTGTGTGAATGTTCTTATGACCTAAAATTTCTTTAATTACATATAAATCCGCACCACTTGTCATTAATAATGTAGCGTGAGTATGCCTGCCATTGTGAAAGGTTATTTTCTTTTTAATCCCAGAATTGGCAACCCACAATTTAACTCTATTATTATCATATTTTAATCCATGAAAAACATTAGTGCTTAATTCTTTTCTTTCTCCCATTAATTTGACAGCTTGTGGGTTTAAATCTAAATACTGAATCTTATTTGTCTTTTGTTGCCTTAACTTAATTTTCATTTCTTTACCGTCAACAATAATATCTGACCAATCTAATTTTTTAATATCTCCAAATCTTAAACCAGTAAGTGTTGAAAATAAAAATGCTCTTTTTAACACTTCTGGTTTTAGAGGTGTTTTTGCTAAAACTTCAATCTCCTCAACTGTTAAGTATTCTCTAAATGTCTCCTCTTCAGAAATTCCTTTAACTCTATCGGCAGGATTGAAATTGATTATTCTATCCTGATATGCCTTTTTTAAAGCTGCCTTTAATTTTCGGAAGTAAGAAACCTGTGAATTTGTTGACAAGCTATCTCCATTTTTCTTAATAGCATTCTTTTGTAGGTATTCTTTAAATCCTTCTACAAAATCAACATCCAAATCTCTAAAAACTACTTTATTACCAGTATATTTAACAAGGTGTTTATACACACTATCCCAGTTTCCATAATTACCTTTACTTTCCTTTCGTTTTTCAGCTAGATATAAAAAATATTCTAAGAAGTTTGCGTTTAATTGTTCCTTACTTTGAAAACCATATTTGTTGTTATTATATTCATTTTGTCTCTGAACGGCTATTTTTTCAGCAAGTCCTAACTGACTTTTATTATAATCACGTTCTTTTTTATCCTTGGGGCTTGAATGAATATACATGCCTAAAGACTCTGTATCTCTATTTAATTTACCATTACTATTTGTACCTTTATATATATCCAAATACAAACTCAACCTTCCTTTACTAATTTTGCGTTTTCTTAAAGTTACTTTCATGTTAAACTATCAAACAAATTATCAATATCTATTCTTTTAATTATAGTTCTGCCACCTAATTTGTAGGGCTTTAATTCTTGCCTCTCTATTAAGCGGTAAACTGTTCTTTTACTTATTCCAATAAGTAGGGCAGTTTCTGGAATACTCAAATACTCTCTATGACGTAAATCGACTTTTATATTTTGTTCATTAGGTTTATTAATAAGCTCCTCATTAAAATTGTTTAGTTTCTCATCTCTCTTTTTCTTTTTGTAATGTCTAGAATTACAAGTATGAGAACAATACTTAGTCTTTAAAGTCTTAGCTACAAACGTATTTTTACAATAAATACAGGTTTTTACAATTTCAATATTACTACTCATAATTTGCTTAATAATGCTAATTGATGACATAGAGTGTCATGTTGTGCCATAAATTGCCTTTTTAAATATTATTTGTTGCATAGAAACAAATAGTATAAATGGTGCAACAAATATGATACAAATATAGGTAGATTTAAAGTAAAATAAAAACGGAATAAAATCAGAAATACTTTGTAAGTGTCTGTATATTATTAACTTTAGGGTGTTTTTAGTTGAGGTTGTTTTACCTGTCTATTTTCCAATACAAAAGTTGGCAAAAATATTACCCAATAAATCATCATTACTCACTTGGCCTGTAATCTCTCCTAAATAATATAAAGCTTGTCGTAAATCTATGGCTAACAAGTCTCCAGATAAATGTTGATCGATCCCTTCTTGCACACTTTTAATCTCTACCAGAGCCTTAAGCAAGGTGTCGTAATGCCTTGTATTAGTCACTATTAATTGATTGTTGTTCAATTGGTCAGCACCAGCATGATGTAATAAGGTTTCGGATAATTGCTCTAAATTTCCTTTATCTTTTGCTGAAATAAAATGAATATCTAATTCAGAGTTTTTAAAAGACTGTATCCCTTCTTTTGAAGCTTTATCGGTTTTGTTGGCAACAATAATGGGTTGCGCAGTACTTGATAAATTCTTTAATTCATTTTTAAGTTCTGGGATACTCACTTCATTAATATCGAAAAGATAGATATAAATAGCAGATTTTTTTAACTTTTCTAAGGCACGTTCTACCCCAATTTTTTCAATTTCATCTGTTGTTTCTCTTAAACCGGCAGTATCAATAAATCGAAAACGAACTCCTCCTATAGTAATTTCATCTTCAATGGTATCTCTTGTGGTTCCTGGAATTTCACTTACAATAGCGCGTTCTTCGTTTAGTAATACATTTAATAAAGTGGATTTACCCGAATTAGGTCTTCCAACAATAGCTACAGGAATACCATTCTTAAGCACATTACCTGTAGCAAAGGAATCTAACAGATGTTTTAAAAGTTTGGTGATTTTTGTGATTAACTTCTGAAATTCTTCTCGATTGGCAAACTCTACATCTTCTTCAGAGAAGTCTAATTCTAATTCAATGAGAGAAGCGAAATCTAGGAGTTCTTGTCTTAGTAGTTTTATTTCAGAAGAAAATCCACCTCGCATTTGTTGTATGGCTAATTGATGAGATGCTTTGGAGTCACTTGCAATTAAATCTGCAACCGCTTCCGCCTGACTTAAATCCATTTTCCCATTTAAAAAAGCTTGGAGTGTAAACTCTCCTGGACCAGCCATTCTACATCCTCTTCTTAGGGTTAACTGTAAAATTTCTTGTTGGATATATTCACTTCCGTGACAAGAAAATTCGACTACATTTTCTCCGGTATAGGAATTAGGGTTTTTAAAAATAGTTGCTAATACTTCATCAATAACTCGCTCCCCATCCATGATATTCCCTAAATGAACGGTATGCGATTTTTGTTTCGACAAATCTTTTCCAGAAACCGAAGTGAATAGTTCTGAAGCAATGCGAATCGCCTCAGTTCCTGAAAGTCTTATAACAGCGATTGCACCCGCACCAGAGGGAGTAGCTAGCGCTACAATAGTATCTTGAAGTATCATATGGCAAAAGTACAAATTCCTTAGGAGGAAAATTTCTCATTGTTGTAACAATTGCAATATATTCTTTACTTATATAATAGATCATTAAAACTCAATTATAAAATGGAAATCATCAATCAAACAGGTTTACGAAAAGACAATCAATTATTAGTTATTACCCACCTTTCTCAGTTATTGACATATATAACAGGTTTTGGTGGACTTGTAGTCCCATTAATTATTTGGTTAACCCAACGGGATAAAGTTCAAAATATGAATGAACATGGAAAAGCTATAATCAATTTTCAATTGACAATTTTAGTATTAAGTATTTTAAGTATTCCAGCAATTTTACTACTTGGGCTTGGCATTCTAGCACTTATATTTATTGGAATTGTAGCTTTTGTTTTACCAATAGTAAATGCAGTAAAAGTAAATAATGGAGAAGCGCCAAGTTATTTTATGACAATACGTTTTATTAGTTAAAAATAAAAAATGGCATTCTGAATATATTTCAGAATGCCATTTGTATTTCATTGTTTCCAGATTATAACCCAAAATTCACATAAAAAATTGATCTTTGATGTCTTAGCGAGAAGAGAGGTACGAACAACGAAGCTATCTCATTAATCCAAAGGAATAATTTTTATTGTATTATAATTTAGTGAGATTACTTCTCCTAAAAAAGGCTCGTAATGACAACCTATAAGATTCCTGTCTTCACAGGAATTTTAGTTATTTAGCATCACTGGCATCACTAACATGGTGACTATTTCACCTTCATCCAATCCATCTACAGGGGTTAAAATTCCTGCACGGTTTGGTAATGACATTTCTAAAGAAACTTCATCACTGTTAAGGTTATTAAGCATTTCGGTTAAGAAACGAGAGTTAAAACCTATTTGCATATCGTCTCCTTGATAATCACAGGTTAAACGCTCTTCCGCTTTATTACTGTAATCAATATCTTCTGCCGATACATTTAATTCAGCTCCCGCAATCTTTAATCTAATTTGATGTGTAGTTTTATTTGAGAAAATAGATACACGACGTACAGAGTTTAAAAACTGATTGCGTTCTATTCTTAGTTTATTAGGATTTTCCTTTGGGATCACCGCTTCATAATTTGGGTATTTACCATCGATAAGACGGCAAACCATTATGGTAGAATCAAAAATAAATTTTGCATTCGATTCATTATATTCAATAGTAACTTCTTCTTCACTACCCGCTAAAATAGATTTTAATAAGTTTAATGGCTTTTTAGGCATAATAAACTCTGCTTCCTGTGAAGCACTTAAATCTTCTCGTGTATATTTTACTAGTTTATGAGCATCTGTAGCTACAAACGTAAGCCCTTCCGTAGAAAATTGAAAGAATACTCCACTCATTACCGGTCGTAAATCATCATTTCCTGCAGCAAAAATAGTTTTCGATATTGCCGAAGCTAAAATATCACCTTGTATTTTTGTTTCACTAGGCTCTTGTAATTCTATTGCACTAGGAAACTCTTCACCACTTGCATAAGCCAAAGCATATTTCCCATGATTTGAGCTGATTTCTATGGTATTGTTATCTTCAACAGTAAATGTTAAGGGTTGCTCTGGAAAAGTTTTTAAGGTATCTAATAATAGTCTTGCAGGAATACAGACAGCTCCCTTTTCACTGCTTTCAACTTCTAGTTTAGAGGAAATAGTAGTTTCTAAATCTGAAGCAGAAACAGTAAGTGAATTTCCGTCCAAATTGAATAAAAAGTTATCTAAAATAGGCAAGGTGTTATTGCTATTAATAATACCTCCTAATACCTGAAGTTGTTTTAATAAATAAGAACTAGATACAATGAATTTCATGTGATTACTTTTATGGATTGGTCAAAAAAGAAAACTTTTTTGATGAATTTAATTTCAAAGGTTAGTTACAAATATATTCCAAAAAGCGCTTTTACACCTTCGTAGGTAAAAGAAACTTATTAACAACTAGTTGGTGTATTTTTGTTTTCTTAGGTAGGTAAACCCAAACCCAAATATAGCCAATAATACTAAGGGTAACAATATATTAACTAGCTGCCATAGGGTACGTTGTTCTGCTACTTTTTGAGGATTTAAAAATGGTACCGATATTTCTTTACTTCTTATGTTTATAAGTCCATTATCATCCAATAAATAATTTACCGTATTCAGTAAAAATTCCTTGTTACCATAAAAAGCATTGGTCCATTTATCAAAACCAAGTTCTAAAGGTCTATTGCCTTGAAACTGATTTACAATTATACTTCCATCACTTACAACCACCATTTTGGTAGGTTTACTATTTCTTATATCCGTTGCTATATTAAAGGGTTTTATTCTATTGGTATAAGCCGAAGGAAAAGACCCCTCTAAGAGCACAGATATTGGAATTTCACCTGCGTTATATTCTTTTTCTGAAGGGCCTTCATTTACAATTTTAAGGTTTTTAGTTATCTCTTTAGAAATATCAATTTCAACAGGCATTCCCACAATTTTAGAAATAGGAGAGGAGCTTAATAAAATCGTTTTAGATAACGAATTTGGGAGTGTATCAATACTACTCGCATATTCAAATTTTACCGCTTCAATATTTGTTACAATTGGGTGATTATTTGCACTTGAAGATAAGGGGCTGTAAAACCATGGGTATCTATTGTATTGGGATTCTCTTTCGGAACCAGAGGCTAATAAAACAGGAGCAGAGTATACATCTTTTACCAGATTGGGATTGATTCTAATTCCGTATTTAAAAAAGAAATCGGTAAGATTTACATCTTTTCCAAATCCAAAATCGTTTCCACTTACGGAGTCTTTTTTTAATTCCACGGCATCTAGTAACCATAGGGACCTTCCACCAGACATCGTGTATTGATCTAGTATATATTTTTCATTTTCTGAAAAACTTTCTGTCGGATTTGCAATAACTATTAAATCGAATTCTTTAATCTGTTCTAACGTCTTTACGGGCGATATGGCAGCGGAATCTAAGGTAAATGGAGCGATATAATAATATTCTCTAAGTGTGGTAAAAAAATCGACTACATACTTGTCCTCTAACTCTCCATTTCCTTTAATTACAGCAACTTTACGCTTTTTAGGATGAACTAACTTATTAAAACCATCTGCAAAAGCGTATTCTAAATTCTGAATAGAATTGTTTACCCGTTCTTCTGAAGTAATCCCCAACTGATTTTTAAGCAAAGGTATTTTTATAGGTCTACCGTTAAAAGTCGCAATGGCCCAAGGAAATATTTGTTGGGTACTAATTTTTCCGTTTTCATTTACTTCAACCTGTGCTGGTTTAGCTCCAAATTTAAATAGTGCCTCGGCGTCCCCTTTTACATCTGTTGGGTTAACAAATTGATATTTTATATTGGGATTAAAAGCTTCAAATTCTTCTAATAAATGTTTGGTTTCCGCTTGTAATCGTTTAAATTCTGAAGGGAAATCACCTTCCAAAAATACTTCAATAAAAATAGGAGATTCAATAGTAGCTATCGTGCTTTTTGCCGCTTTAGAAAGTGTAAAGCGTTTGTCTTGTGTTAGATCAAATCGTTTGTAATAGTAATTTCCAATGATATTTAGGATTAGAATACCGAGAATAACAAAGAGTAGGTTTTTGGATTGTTGTTTATTAATTGCCATTATTCTCTTCCAAGTTTAAAAATAGTGAGTGTAATAAAAAAAACAGATATACTAATAAAGTATATAAGGTCTCTTGTATCTAAAACCCCTCTTGCAATACTATTAAAATGGGCTTTCATCCCAAAGGTTTCAATTATTGTTATGGAACTGGAAAGGGATGCGATTCCTTCAAATCCATAGAACATAATAAACGATAAGAATACCGCAATGATAAATGCAACAATTTGATTTTTTGAAAATGTGGAAGCAAATATTCCAATAGAAGTATAAGCTAAAACTAAAAATAACAATCCTATATAAGAACCTAAGGTACTACCTAAATCCCAATTTCCAGAGGGATTGCCAAGGTTAGATATTGTATAAACGTAAAGTAATGTAGGTAGTAATGCGATGCATATAAGAAGAACAGCTCCTAAATATTTACCTAGAACTATGTTTTTTAAAGAGATGGGTTTTGTAATAAGTAACTCAAGAGTTCCCATTTTTTTTTCGTCACTAAAAGCTCTCATGGTTATCGCCGGAATCAAAAATAAAAACACCCAAGGAGCGAGTTTGAAAAAAGAATTTAAATCAGCAAATCCATTATCTAGTATGTTATAATCCCCTTTAAAAACCCAAAGAAACAATCCATTAATGATTAGAAATATGGCAATCACTAAATACCCGACAGAGGTGGCAAAAAATGAATTTATTTCTCGTTTTAGTATGGCTAACATTTAATTTTATTATTTTTTATTCTAAGTATTAAGTCTTGTCTCTCTTCTTTATTTCTTAGGTACAATTTATTAACTCAAAACCTACATTATCCTAATTGATGCAAAGTGTCAACACTCCAAGCTTGTGCTTTAGAACGAAACATCGGTTTTGTTGTTGCCCATACATTTTTAAATAGATCACTATTTCGATAATTTTCAAGATCACTTTCATTTTCCCATCTACTATAGGTGAAAAATATAGTAGAATCGTTTTTATCTTGATAAAGTTCTAAAAACGTACAACCCGGAAAGGAACGTATTTTTTCTTTTACGGTTTCAAAATTTGAAAGAAAACTAGATATGTTTTCTTCCTCAAATTCCATTTTCACTATTCTTGTAAACATATAAATTTATACTTTAATTAAAGTTAACGCTTATGGTATCTCTGTATTTAAGTCCAAATAGAGTAGAGGCGCTCCCTACTGTGGTTGGATTACTTTTGTAAATCGCAATTTCTAAATATCCAGAAGAGTTCCATAAAGCCATTTTTTTACCATCTTCATCTCGGATATCCTTAGGGGTGTCAAAGTTAATAGCATCGCTATAACGGTGATATACTTTTTTAAAATTTGAAGTACGCGCATTGATTGTAAAACTTCTTCCTTTCCCAATTTTTTCGAAAACTGCTTTAGTAATATTGCAAACTACATTTCCGTAGTTATCAATATAAATTACCGTTCCAATAATTTGATTGCTTTCAGAATTAATAACAGGTTTAATACCTATGATTTGTTTTGTATTTGAAATAGGTTTTCCTATTACATCTAAAGTCCCTCCACGAGCTATATGGCAGGCAACTTTAACAAAAACATCTAAAACTGGAAAATTAGATTCGATTTTATCATGAACATTTATTTCGACTATTTTATCTGGATTAATTTCAGAAGTTAACATAGAAATAATACCATTATTGGCGCAAATAAAATAATGGCCGTCCAATAAAACAGCAATATGTTTGTTTTCGGGATTTAACTCAGAGTCTATCCCAATAATATGAATACTGCCTAGAGGAAAATTTTTATAGGCATTTTGAATGATATATGCCGCTTCTGTAATATGAAAAGGAGAAATTGAATGAGAGATATCAACAATTTTTATATGATCCAGTTCACTATAAATAGCTCCTTTTACCGCGCCAGCAAAGTGATCTTTTTCGCCAAAATCTGTTGTTAATGTGATGATCGCTTTAGACATATTGTTGATATTTTTTTAAACCTAATACCACAAAAATACAGTACTTTTGTTATTGACAAAACTATTTTTTGCTTAGAATTAATTTTTTTAAAATGTACAGCTTTTGAACGAACTTATAATTGAATTAACAGAAATTAGCCCACGTCAATTTTTTGGCGAACAAAATGCAAATATCAACCTTCTGAAAGAATTATTTCCGAAATTAAAAATAGTAGCAAGAGGAAATAAAATAAAAGCTTTTGGAGACGCAGAAATTTTAGAAGAATTTGATAAACGTTTAGCAATGTTACTCGATCATTTTGCGAAGTATAATAAATTAGACGAAAATGTAATTGAACGTGTAGTGTTAAGTAGAAGTAAAGATGATTATGAAACGCAAGAAAGCTCTGGTGAGGTTTTAGTTCATGGTGTAAATGGCAGGAAAATAAAACCACAAACAGCCAATCAACGAAAATTAGTTGAGCTTATGAATATTAATGATATGGTTTTTGCTTTTGGCCCTGCGGGTACTGGAAAAACCTATACCGGAGTTGCCCTAGCGGTTAGAGCTTTAAAGGAAAAACAAGTGAGAAGAATTATCCTTACTCGACCAGCCGTAGAAGCAGGTGAAAAATTAGGATTTCTTCCAGGAGATTTAAAAGAAAAACTAGATCCTTATATGCAACCCTTATATGATGCTCTAAGGGATATGATTCCTCCAGAAAAGCTAGAAACACTTATAGAAAAAGAAGTCATTCAAATTGCACCTTTAGCCTTTATGCGTGGACGTACTTTAGATAATGCATTTGTTATTTTAGATGAAGCCCAAAATACAACTCATGCTCAAATGAAAATGTTTTTAACTCGTATGGGGAAAAATGCTAAGTTTATGATCACTGGTGATCCAGGCCAAATTGATTTGCCAAGGCATGTTCTTTCAGGATTAAAAGAAGCATTATTGATTTTAAAAGATGTAAAAGGAATTGGAATTGTACAATTGGATGATAAAGATGTGATAAGACACAAATTAGTTAAAAAAGTAATTTCAGCATATAAATCAATAGAAAACATAGAATAGTTGTATGAGTAATACCCTTACGAATCCTCAATTTAACTTTCCAGGACAACAACAAGTATATCATGGGAAAGTTCGTGAAGTCTATACCCTAGAGAACGATGTTTTATTAATGATAGCCACAGATAGGCTTAGTGCTTTTGATGTGGTCATGCCAAAAGGGATTCCTTATAAGGGGCAAATATTAAATCAGATCGCCACTCAAATGATGCGAGACACTGAAGATATTGTTCCCAATTGGTTAATAGCTACTCCAGATCCTAATGTTGCCATTGGTTATGCCTGCGAACCTTTTAAGGTAGAAATGGTAATTAGAGGTTATATGAGCGGTCATGCTGCTCGTGAATACAAAGCTGGGAAAAGAATACTATGTGGTGTTGCTTTACCAGAAGGAATGATTGAAAATGATAAATTCCCATCACCTATCATTACACCTGCAACCAAAGCAGAAGCAGGGGACCATGATGAGGATATTTCTAGAGAGGATATTTTAAAAAGAGGAATTGTTACCGAAGAAGATTATTTGGTTTTAGAAGATTATACTAGAAAATTATTTCAACGAGGATCTGAAATAGCAAGTAAACGTGGACTTATTTTAGTCGATACTAAATATGAATTCGGAAAAACAAAAGATGGTAAAATAGTATTGATTGACGAAATTCATACCCCAGACTCTTCGCGTTATTTTTATACGGAGGGATATAAAGAGCGTCAATCAAAAGGGGAGTCACAAAAACAACTTTCTAAAGAGTTTGTGCGTCAATGGTTAATACAAAACGGTTTTCAAGGTCTAGAAGGACAAACGGTACCCGAAATGAATGATGCATACATTAATGTGGTTTCTGAAAGGTATATAGAGCTTTACGAAAACATTACTGGAGAAACTTTTGTTAAGGCGGATGTTTCTAATATTGAAAAGCGGATTAAAAAAAATGTGCAAGAATATTTTAACATCTAGATTTTAAAAGTATAAAATTAGCAACAGTTTGAAGTTTGTAAAAAGAATGATATCTTAAAATAATGATAACTGTAGATAAATTAAATTTTGTATTAATAATATTCAGTTTTATAGCAGCTTGTTTTTTACCTTTTGAATTATTTTTATTTAGTTATGCATTTTTTGGACCATTACATTATCTAACAGAGACTAATTGGATTAGAGACAAAAACTACTTTGTAACTAATAAACATTGGAAATATGTAGTATTATTTTCTGCTATAATTTACTCCTTGCCTTTTGTTTTTTCTTTACCCTTTTGGCACCAGGTAATTAACGATTCTATAGTATCTTTTTTTACAAAAACCTTGATTGTCTATACAAATATTATTTTGTTATTTATATTGGTATCAGCAATTTCCATACGATTCTTTAAAACTTACAAGGCTTTTATTATCAGCCTTTCAATAACTCTTCTTTTTTCATTATGGATTTACAAAACTGATGTTTATGTGTTAATTGTTGGTTTATTAATACCTACAATTATTCATGTTTATGTGTTTACATTACTATTTATGATTTATGGTGTTAAAAAAGATAAAAACTTGTTCAATATTATTAATGTTTTTTTACTCTTATTATTACCACTTTCTTTATTATTTATTGATACAGATATATTTAATTATAGGTTTTCGGAAGCAATAAAAGAGAATTATCTAAGTAATAATTTCCATGCTTTAAATGCTAATTTGGCTCAAATATTTGGAGTATATGAAGGTTTAAAATTCTTTTTTTATGAAAAAATAGATTTAAAAATTCAAATATTTATTGCTTTTGCATATATCTACCATTATTTAAATTGGTTTTCTAAAACCACAATAATAGGATGGCATAAGCAATTAAATAAGAAAAAAGGTGTAATTATTTTACTGCTTTGGATACTTATTCTAATAGCGTACTTATATGATTATAGGTTGGGAATAATTGTCTCTATATTTTTTAGTATATCACATGTAATGTTTGAAATTCCATTAAATATACTTACAATTAAAAGCTTATTTCGATTGAAATAAATATTAAATTAAGATGATTTGTTGTAAGTTAAAACTGCAAAAAAAGGAGTGAAGTGTTAATTTACTTTTTTAGTATACAGAAAAAATCAAGGGTATCTTGTGAGTAATCTGTAAGTGAATAATCTTCTAATTTTATACTATTAACTAATCCGGTATTCTTTTTTAAAAGTTTTTTTCTATTTAATCTATTTGCAAGCTCATATGGAATTTTAAGAAGCAAAGCTGGTATTTTATATTGAATTTTAAATACATCTAATCGCAAAATTCTTTCTACAGATTGTTTGTTTTTTATATAATAAACATCTGTTTTTTTATTTCCTTGAATACCACTAATACTATAGTTAACAAAGTTATTTTTAATTAAGTCGTTTATTTCTGTGTAATTATATTCTTTGTGATGCCATGGATTTCTAGCGATGGTTTTGTTAGAGTTTGGTGTAGTTATATATGCTTTTCCATTTGGTTTTAAAACGCGAAAAATTTCTTCAATAAAAAGGTTAGCGTCTTTAATATGCTCTATTACTTGAAACGAAATTACAATATCAAAACTATTATCTTTAAGATTATTTAAAGGTGGAACCTTTTGATTTAAAATAATTGTTTTTGGGTATTTCTTTTTAATTTTATCTAGTACAGATTTAGACTTATCTATAACAGTCACTGAGCTAGCATTCTTATAAATATAATCTAAACCATAACCCTCTCCGCAACCAATTTCTAGAACATCTCCATATGCTTTTTCAGCTATTAAGGTGTAAGCTTTCAATGTCCTTTGAAATAAAGGGTTGTCTGATATAATTTGTGAGGAGGTAACTTCGGTTGAAAATGAAAACATATATTAATTGATTAATAAGGCCAGTTTGTATTTATCCAGTTGGTAATGTCAGATTCATGTTTTTTATAACGGTCTTCATTAAACTTTATAGTTTTTTTGTCACCAGGAAACTGAGCTAGCATTTGTAAATACATGTTTTTTAATTTTTCTGCATGTCTTGCGTTTATAATTGGATTTGGTGGGTTAAAAGAGGTCATCCATGTTAATTCTCCCCAAATATTATTCATTGCTAATGTACATATTTCAGAACCTTTTTCAGGAAGCCCAGCTCTAAAGTATAAATTGCCTAAAGCATAAGCATATTGTTTATAAGCAATTGTTTTATTAGGGAAAAGAGTAAAAGATTTATCTAATACTGTAATAGCTTGTTCCATTTTACCTTCTTCTAATAAAGCTTGTGCTAGAAAATAATAATTACGTCTTAATACATCTTTAACATAAGCTCTGTTTTCATAGTTTAAGAATTTTGTTTCATCATCCAGTCCATTAAATTGTAATTTATCCATCATATATGGATACATCATTTTTGTATTTACAATTTTTGGATTTGCTAATGGGTCTTTTCTTTGAATTGGGGCTAACTGTTCTACTAATCCATTTTGAATGAAGTAATTCTGTAAACCTAAATAATGACTAGTTTTCCCATTAATTGCAAAACAAATAGGTCTATCGTCTATGTTATTTGTTATGACATTTAATAATACAATTTCATTTAAACCATAAAATTCTTTTGCATAATCCCACTCTATTTTGTTGGTATATGATGCATTAAATTCTTTGGCAATTAGCCCGTTCTTTATTGTTTTTAAAGTGTCAATAGGAATTGAAAATTTAGTGGTAGGCATATAATGTTTTAGTTTTCCATTCCAGTTAATTCGGGTTGTACTATCTTTAAAGAACTCAAATAAATCTGGTAATGATGCAGCATTGTCTATTTCTTTTTGCAATGGAAATAACCTATCTATTCCGTTGATATAAAACCGTTTTTCTAAATTTAATTCAATTGGGTTTGAAGTATTTATTTTTCGTTTTAGGTTTTCA